>ENA-ORKV01001667-ORKV01001667.1-human-gut-metagenome-genome-assembly--contig:-NODE-1667-length-15939-cov-3.543626_pt1 | contig 15939 bp, 18 predicted proteins | sample MGYA00243058_ERZ508805 | MGnify/ENA primary metagenome ERZ508805 (study PRJEB26277, sample SAMN04329770) | human gut metagenome | biome: human-associated habitat | host: Homo sapiens | place: USA... | reverse complement strand
ATGATTATAGCGGGAGGAAGCGGACAGAGAATGAGCCAGGATATCCCGAAACAGTTTATTAATGTATATGACAAACCGGTAATCGTGTATACACTGGAGGCATTTCAGAAGCATCCAAATATCGACGCAATCGAAGTAGTGTGTCTGGAGGGGTGGAAAGAGATTCTGAAAGCATATGCAAAACAGTTTAATATTACAAAATTACGGTGGATAGCAGATGGAGGTTCAAATGGCCAGCAATCCATCAGAAATGGTATCTGGAACATTAAAGATGAATGTCAGGAAGAAGATCTGATTTTGGTTCATGATGCCATCCGGCCTATGATTTCGCAGGAAATTATATCGGAATGTATCAGTAAAGCAAGACTGAATGGATCGGCAGTAACAGTAATTCCGTGTGCGGAAGCAATGTTAAGAACGAGTGACAATGTCAGCTCGGATGAAACAATTCCAAGAAGTGAGTTGATCCGTACGCAGACTCCGCAGGCATTTTCATTGGGAAAAATGGTATGGGCGCATGAAGAAGCTGCCAGAAGAGGGATTACAAATTCCATTGCGACAGTGACACTTATGATAGAACTTGGAGAAACCGTGTATTTTGCAGCCGGTTCGGAAAAAAATATAAAACTTACCACGGTGGATGACATTGAGATATTCAAAGCATTGTTGAACTCTAAGAAAGATGAGTGGTTGAAGTAGGGGATCTGAGGGAAAAGGAAATAACAGGAAAAACTGAAAAAGAAGTTAAATATTTGTATCTATATGTCGATATATAATATAACAGGCTGATTATGGGATAATCAGCGGAAACATGGAAGTTTCAGCAGAAGATATCAAGGAGGATAGATAGATATGTTAAGTAAAGCAATCAATGGAGTTAAATACCGGAAAGAGAGCAGAATTTCTGGATTTATGTCTGTTGGTTGCTTTTTTTGTTGGAAATGGAAAGGAGGTTGAATTTTAATGTATAAAATTATAGTATGGGGATTAGGAAAGGAATTTCATCAGAGTATAAATATTTTGAAATATTATACAATGCTGAGGCAGATTGAAATTGTAGCACTTACTGCTACAAGTGTACCGAATGTTAATATGATTGATGAATATAAAGTGATAAAAACGGAAGATATTAAAAATACTGAATTTGATTTTGTACTGATAATGAGCGAAAAGTATTTTAGAAATATTTCACAGAACTTAAATAGTATGGGGGTTGATAATGCCAAAATATTACGAGGAAAAATATTGAATATTCCTAATATGGATTTTAAAGAATATGTGAAATTAAAGCAATCAAAATTGACAATTGTTAGTAATACTTGTTGGGGTGGAATGTTGTACGCAACATTAGGGATGGAGTGTTTGTCACCATTTAAAAATCTATATTTTTATGATACAGATTATATAAAAGTATTAAGCAATTTCAAGGAGTATATGGAGATTGAACCGCAGTTTCAGAAATTTGGAAGTATAGGTGGGAGAAACTATCCAATATTAAGAATAAAAGATATAGATATTCATTGCAACCATGATGCTGATCCAGATGAGGCGATTGAAAAGTGGAATAGAAGAAGAAAAAAAATAAATTATAATAATATGCTGGTTGAGATGTCAACTTTTGATAGAAAAATAGCAGAAAAGTTTTGTGATTTGAAAAATTATAATAAAAAAGTATGTTTAGTGCCATTTGAAATGAATTGTAAATATGTGGTAAAGTTGGAAATGTTGCCTGGGCAAAAAGAATTTTGGCAAACGGCAAATGAAACAGCAGTGTTGGGAGTAGATACATATAATTTTAGTATAATTGATTTGTGTAATGGTATTATTAAACACAGATATTTATAATTCGTCTAGGTGATATAATGAATAGATTTATAAATAAGGTATACAGAGAAGATTTGCAATCTGTATGTATGGAAAAATTACCATTTGAAAAGCTGAAAAATAAGAAGGTTCTGATTACGGGAGCAACAGGACTGATTGGTACAGGACTTGTGGATACCCTAATATTTATAAATAAAGAAAAAGATCTATCCATGCGGATAGATATCTTTTGTAGAAATAGAAGAAAGGCAGAACAAACGTTTGCAAACTATATCAATGATGCAGATATGGAAAAAGTCCATATTATAGAAGGAGATTTGACAAAGAATATTTCACTGACAGAGGAATATGATTATATCATTCATGGAGGTGGAAATAATCATCCGGCAGCTTTTGCAAAAGAACCGGTAGAAACTATGAGAACTGCATTATTCGGAACAATGAATTTCCTGGATAAGCTGTCAAAACAGAAAAACCAACCGGTATTTTTGTTTCTGAGCAGTGGAGAGATATATGGAAATGTAGCAGAGCTGGAAGCATCCGGATGCAGGGAAGAAGTAACCGGTGAGGTGAATCCGATGGAAACACGTTCCTGCTATCCGGAAGCTAAGAGAGCGGCTGAGACTTTGTGCAGGGCATATACAGAAGAGTATGGACTGGATACCAGGGTCGCAAGACTTTGTTATATCTTTGGTGCAACTTATCAGAATGAAAGTACAAAGGCGGATGTGCAGTTTCTCCAAAAAGCAGTGCGGAAAGAGGATATTGTTCTAAAGAGTCCTGGAACACAATACCGCTCGTACTGTTATCTGAGAGATGCGGTTGCCGGCATCTTTTATATCCTGTTAAAGGGAGAAAAGGGAGAAGCATATAATGTTGCTAATCCACAGATGAATGTTACGATTCGTGAATTTGCAGATACACTGGCAAAAGTGGCAGGAGTACAGGTAAGATTTGAACATCCGGAAGATATGGAGAAAAGAGGATATTCGACTTTAAACAGGGAAATTCTGGATTCCGGAAAATTACAGGGACTGGGATATATGCCGCGGACAGGACTGGAAGAAGCCTTTCAAAAAATACTGGAGATAAAGAGGTGAGATAAAATCATGATTCAGATGGAAAATATAAATAAGTATATGTTTCAGAAGATAGATGAGTTATTAAAAAAAGGAAGTTTAAATAACAAAAAGATAGTACTGTTTGGTTTAAATACTTCATCTTATGCAGCAAAGGAATATCTGGAAACCAGACAAATGAAAGTATTTGCATATGTTGATAATGACAGAAGAAAAATCGAGGAGATGAATGATTTTATTGAGGATGTACTTCCACGACATATGAGAGGCAGCAGTTATAAAACTGAATCGGAAAATCTGGTAAAAGCATATTATCCAGAAACACTTCTTGGTAAATTTGATGATGGGTATGCGATTTTAATTGCTTCAAAATATTATGTTCAGATGAAGGAGCAATTACAGAAAATGGGCTATATTGAGAAAAAGCATATTTATCAGATTGTAGACTTTTATGGATTAGATGAGCAGATTGGAGAATATCAGGCGGGTATTGAATATCGGGAAATGACGGCGGATGAAGTACGGCAGGTACAGCTTGATATTTTAAAACAGGTAAAGAAAATCTGCACAGAACAAGGGCTGCGTTATTATCTTTGCGGCGGAACATTGATCGGAGCAGTAAGACATAGGGGATATATTCCGTGGGATGATGATATAGATGTTATTATGCCTTATCAGGATTATCTTAAGTTTATAAACTATATAGACAAAAACAGTAAGGAATATGCAATTTTATCCCCATACAACAATAGCGATAAATGTTTTACTTTTTTTGCAAGAATGATAAAGAATAATACTCTTATGAAATGGTGGGAGTATCCATTTCTGATGACCAGTGGAGTAAGCATAGATATATTTGCACTGTCAGGACTTCCGGAAAGAGAAGATGAAATCCAGTATTTTTATAATAAAGTAAGACGGTTAAATACTAAATTTATAAGTTCATTTTTAAAGATGAATCCAGATGAAGAGGCAGAAAAGAAAAGAAGAGAAATGATAAGAATGGAAATTCTGTCCATGCTGGAGCAGTATCAATTTGATACGAGTAAAAAAGCATTTTGTATTTCAAAGTATAAAGAAAAAGAGATTCTGCCAACTGCATTGTATAAGGAAACACAGAGGATGTTGTTTGAAGGTGAAGAGTATAATGTTGCAGCAGGATATGATATTTATTTAAAATCCCTGTATGGAGATTATATGAAGCTTCCGCCTGAAAATCAAAGAACGGGATGCCACAGCTACAGAGCATATATTATAAGATAAGAAACTACTGCATTAATAGAAAAGGAGAAACTTATGGTAAAGATTAGTATAGTTGTAGTTGTGTATAATGTAGAGGAATATTTAAGGGACTGCCTGGAATCATTAGTTAATCAAACAATGGAAGATATAGAAATTATTGTTGTTAATGATGATTCACCGGATCATTCAGATATGATTATGAGAGAGTATGAGGAGAAGTATCCGACAAAAGTCAGATGCATATATCTGGAGAAAAATCTATGCCTTGGAGGTGCAAGGAATAAAGGTATATTGGTCGCTAAGGGTGAATATATCATGTTTGTCGATAGCGATGATTATGTTGATGTTAGTATGTGCCAAAAGTTATATAATGTGGCAATGAAAAAAAATGCGGATATAGTTTGTTGTGATTATATTAGTAAGTTGGGGCAAAAGGAAGTATGGATGGATATGTATCCAAACCAATTTATGGGGAAATTAGATAAAAACAAGAGAAAAATGCTTATTTCAGTTGCGTCTGCAAGTTCAGTTGCAAAAATAATTAAAACAGATATTATTTTGAAAAACAATATATTTTTTCCAGAGCATATGAAATATGAAGATATAGCAACAACTCCTTTGCTTTGGATATATGCTGAAAATATATATAAAGTGAAAGAACCGTTATATATATATAGAAGACGTGAAAATTCTATTACATTGTCAGAAAACAGTATAGGACATTATGACAGATATTATGCAATGAGACATATTTGCGAAGAATTTATTCAAAGGGGAATATTCGGACAAGATAGTGATGAAATTCGTTCCTTGTATGTGTCTGGAATATTAAATACATTAAACATTTTGATAGAACGAAATACAAGCCTGGATGATACTATAATCGCAGAGATGCGTCAGAAGCTGATTCAAGATTTGAATTATAGAAACGATCCATTTCTGTATTTCAGATGTTATCCAAGAAGCCTTGCGATGGCAGACGATTTGATAAATTCACAGGCATTATGTGAAGAAAAGTTTGAACAGGGGAGTTATAAAAAGATAAAAAATAAATTTGAAGATTATTATGAGAAATATAAGAATCAGACAAAAAAGATATTTGAATATTGTAATAAAAAATTAATAAAAGTTGCCATATGGGGTGCAGGGGACAAGGGAAATGATTTTTTGAAAATATGTGATGCTGAATGTGAAAATATTAGATATGTATTTGATAGTAATAAATGCAAATGGGGAAATAAAATGGAGACAGGTCACAGGATAGAAGGATTTATAAAGCATTATATGGATATAGATTTAATAATTGTTATGAATAAAGTATATTTTAATGGAATCAGTGCAGAAATAAAATCTGTAAATAATGAAATGAAGGTATTAAATCTGGATGTGTATTATTTGCTGGATGGATATAAGAATATAGAGGATTATATAGAATAATTATAAAAGTGAGGAATAGAATAATATGAAAAAAGTAATAGGATGTATACTGAGTGGAATTACAGGTGGTTTAATAGGTGCAGTAATTACAGGAAAATTTTTAGGAAAGGCTATGGAAGAAAAAATAAAAAAAATTGATAAATTTAAAAATTATTATAGTATGTTAAATCAATGGCTAATTTTAAAACAGCAGGGAAAATCAATTGATGAATATTTAAAAAATAAAGGTTATAAAACTATAGCAATTTATGGAATGGGAGAGATGGGATGCCGTCTTCTTGATGAATTAGAGAGCAGTAATGTAGAGGTAAAATATGCTGTAGATGAAAATGCAGATGATATTTATAGTGAAATTAATATTATAAGTCCGAATGATAATTTTGAAATAGTTGATGTGATAATTGTTACGGCAACATTTGCATATTCGCAAATCAAAGAAGAATTGCAGAAAAAAGTTGATTGTGAAATTATTTCTTTAGAGGATATTATATATGCAGAATAAACATATGAATTTGGTAAGTGTTGTAGTTGTGGTTTATAATTCTTCAGAAACTGTAGTAGAAACATTAGATACTATATTAAAACAAACATATAGAAATATTGAATTGATAGTGACAGATGATTGCTCGACAGATGATACAGTGAAAATAGTAAAGAGTTGGATGATAGAGAATCATAAGAGATTTGCCAGATGCGGAATAGTAAAAAATAAGAAGAATTTGGGTGTGACAAAAAACTGTAACATAGGTATAACGAAAGTAAAAGGAAAATATATTCAGCTAATTGCGGGAGATGATCTGCTTTATCCGGAAGCAATTAGAAAGAAAGTTGAATATGCGGAAATGGAGCGGTGTCCGTACGTGTTTTCAAAAATGAAAGCGTTTGGAAATAATATAAAATCGGTTAATGATGTAAATAGAATTTTTGAAAAAAATTATAAACTTATGCGCTCTGATTGGAAAACTCAGGATGAGCAGATTGAAATAAGAAATTTTGTTATAAGTCCAATGTTTTTCACAAAAAAATTTTTTACTGAAATGTGTGGCTATGATGAAAGATTTCCGATGTTAGAAGATTATCCTTTTGTATTTAAAATTATAAAATCAGGTTATAGAATAAATCTGTTAGAAGAAGAATTAGCAGGATACAGAGTTACAGATAGTTCATTAAGTCATGCAGGAAGTAGTGCTTACATAAAAAGTTGCAAGAATTTTTTTTATAAAGTCAGAATATGGGAATTGATAAAGAAAAGAAAGTTTAAAGAAATATATGAGCAGATACAAGAATTTTGTATCTGATAAGAATAGGAGAGATATATGCAGATTATAAAGTATCAGTTTCAGCAGCATGGTGATGAAAGGGGACAATTAGTAGCATTGGAAGAATTTAATGATATTCCTTTTGAAATTAAGAGAGTTTACTATATGTATGATACAAAAGAGGGTGTAAGAAGAGGATATCATGCACATAAGAGTCTCCAACAGATTTTGATATGTATACATGGTTCTTGCAAGATACTGCTTGATAATGGAAAGGAAAAGAAAAAAGTCTATTTGGAAAAGCCGTATGAAGGATTATACGTTCCTAATAATATGTGGAGAGAGATGTATGATTTTTCACCGGATGCAGTGTTGATGTGCCTGGCATCCGAAGTTTATAATGAGGATGATTATATTAGAGATTATCAACAGTTTTTAGATTTTATTAATGGAGATGAAAAAGAATGATAGCATATTCAAATTTTGCCCCAATGCATACGCAGATTAGGCATGAACTGGATGAAGCATATAAAAGAGTTATGGATTCTAACTGGTTTATATTGGGAAAAGAGTTAAAATTATTTGAACAGGAGTATGCAGATTATTGTGGAAGCAAATATTGTATCGGTGTTGGAAATGGATTGGATGCATTACATTTAATTATAAGAGGATACGGAATTGGCGAGGGAGATGAAGTGATTCTTCCGGCAAATACTTATATAGCAACAGCTTTGGCTGTAAGTTATTCAGGAGCGATTCCTGTATTTGTTGATTGTGATAGAGATACATATAATATAGATGTGAGTCAGATAGAAAATAAAATAACGTCAAAAACAAAAGCAATTATAGCTGTTCATTTATATGGAAAGACCGCAGAAATGGAAACTATTAATAAAATTGCAAAAAAGCATAATTTAAAAGTAATTGAGGATGCAGCACAGGCACATGGTGCATATTATAAAGGTAAACGTGTTGGAAATTTAGGGGATGCAGCCGGATTTAGCTTTTATCCGGGAAAAAATCTGGGAGCATTAGGGGATGCAGGAGCAATCACAACAAATGATAAGCAATTAGCAGAAAAAATTTATGCTTTACGGAATTATGGAAGTGTAGAAAAATATCATCATATTTACCAAGGGTTTAATAGCAGGATGGATGAATTACAGGCGGCATTTTTAAGAATAAAATTAAGATATTTGGATGAATGGACAGAACAGAGAAGAAAGATAGCAGACTATTATTTGGAAAAATTAGCGGATTTAGATGTAAAACTTTCAAATACAGAAAATAAAGAAGAAAATGTATGGCATATTTTTCCAGTCATAACTAAATATCGAGAGTCTGTAAAAAAAGAAATGGAGAGAAATGAGATAGGTGTTTTAACTCATTATCCTATTCCCATACATTTGCAGGAAGCATATAGGGAGCTGGGATATGAACAAGGTGATTTTCCGGTTTCAGAGCAGTATGCACAGCAGGAAATATCACTGCCAATTTGGGTAGTTATGACAAAATAAGATTGTGATGTAGTTGTGGATTTATTCCGATATGCGGTAAAGGAGCAGGTGTGAGTTGGTTATGGAATTAAAATGTGTGAGTAAGGATGAATATAGTAATATAGTAAAAGTAAACAAATATGTTTATAATAATGTTTGGTTCCATGAATTAAATAAGGGAAAAGTGGATTATATTGAATATATGCTATTTAAGGCGAAAAAATACAAAATGGGTATTATTGTGGGTGTAAAGAATGGTGAAATGAGAATTCCATATTCATCACCATTTGAAGTGTTTGAGCAATTGACTAATGATATAAGTTTGGAAGATATCAGGGATGCATTACGACTCATTGATGGTTATTGCAAATTTAAAGAAATAAGAAAAATAATGTTTCGATTACCCCCTAATTTTTACGATGAACATTTTTTGGGGAAAATGCAAAATTCATTAATAAACGCAGGATATAAGGTAGAATATTGCGACTTAAATTATCAGTTTTATATACATAGCGATGAATATTTGAAAAATCATATGAAAAGAAATGCAAGAAAAAATTTGAGAACTTCAGAAGCTGGAGAGTATAAGCTGTATTATTGCAATAACCTGGATGATAAGAAAAAAGCTTATGAAATTATTCGGATTAATAGAAGTGAAAAAGGATATCCACTTAGAATGACATGGAATCAGGTTTCTGAGACTATAGAAAAGATTGAACATGATATTTTTATTTTGCAGTCAGGAGAAAATATGGTAGCTGCTGCAATAATATTTTTAGTAACTGAAGATATTTACCAGGTAATTTATTGGGGAGATATCAGTGAATATTCAGCATTAAGACCGATGAATTACTTAGCATATCATTTGTATTTATATTATCTGGAAAAGGGAATTCGGATACTGGATATTGGACCATCTACGGAGGAAGGAATTCCAAATTACGGATTATGTAGTTTTAAAGAAAGTATTGGATGTGAAACCAGTTGCAAAATGACTTACACAAAAAGTATACAGGAGTAGATATGAGAGATATTGATAAATATACGGAGAACTATAGTATAGCAAATTTTGAAGATTATCAGATAAAATATCGAAGAAAATTGATTTTAGATGTAATGTCAAAATACAATCCCAAAACTATTTTAGAGATAGGATGTGGCATGAAACCATTGTTCCAATATATAGATGATATAAAGTATGAAAAATATGTAGTAGTTGATCCGAGTAATAAATTTTTTGATAATGCAGTTCGATTATCCAGCAATGATAATCGAATAGAATGCATTCATGATTTTTTCACAGCGAGGTCTGTACCGCATATAAAATATGATATGATTATATGTGCAAGTTTGTTACATGAAATTGAAAATCCTGGAAATTTGTTAAAAGAAATACGAAAAATATCACAAGAAGAGACGGTAATACATATAAATGTGCCAAATGTCAATTCTGTACATCGGCTGTTAGCAAAATCCATGGGATTAATAACAGATGTACATGAAAAGTCTGAACGTAATATTTTGTATCAGCAGAATACAAACTTTGATTTAGAATCATTGAAGTCATTGATTTGTGAGAATGGATTCATGGTTGTAGAGTCAGGAAGTTATTTTATTAAGCCGTTTACACATACACAAATGTATGAAATGATAAAAGCAGATATTATAAATGAGTCAGTTTTGGATGGCTTATATAAGTTGGCTGAAATATTTCCTGAAAATGGTTCTGAAATTTATGTAAATGCAAGGAGAAATTAATGATAAAAATTAGTTTTGTAGTAACAGTTTACAATAAAGAAAAAACATTAGAAAGGTGTCTGGATTCTATAATCAACCAGACATATGATAATTATGAAATAATCATCATTGATGATGGTAGTACGGATAGTTCAAGTGATATTATTAAGAGATATAAAGAGAATGAAAAAATTAAAGTTATTTATAATTCACATAATATAGGATTAGGTTCAAGTAGGTATGTAGGTATGGATAATGCAGATGGGGAATATGTAGTTTATGTTGATGCAGATGATGTTATTACAGATGATTATGCACAGTTGCTTCATGATAAGATAAGACATGAAAGTTATGATATAGTTTATGTGAAGATAAATGTTGAACAAAAAGATGGCTCAGTTAAAACAAAGGGAATTAATTCGAATTATTATGAGGGAAGAATGAATAAAGAAAAATGTGAGAAAATGATATTGCAACCAATTGTAGCAGGTATTTCCGGATTTGCATTTAGAAGGAAGTGTTTTGCAAAACAAAGAAAATGGTTTATGGAAGGAATAAATTTTGATGAAGATATTATAGCAATATTTTATCCCTTTTGGGTAAATTCAATAGGGATAATTGACAAGCCAGTGTATTGCTGGAAATATGATCATTTTTCTATGAGTAAGAAAACTAGAAATCGTTATAAGGATAGATTAAGTGCATGTAGTTATTTATATCATTATGTTAAATCGATTGGAAAGTTAGAAGAATATTATTTGATTGTTGAATTTATAGTCACTTATTATTATTATTTGAATACAATTAGAGAAATTTTAAGAGGTAAGGAATATGTAAGTTTACCAGTTAATATTCTGAATAAGTGCAGAAGAACCATGAAAAAATATTTTCCAAATTATAAGAAAAATAAGTATTTATTGGCTGAATTGAATCTTTTAAAAGAGGAAAAGTTTTTGAAGTTAATGGAGGCAAATGATATTTCGGCAGCTTGCTTTGAAAAAGCTTATTATGGGGAATATAGGGAATTTTATGTAAGTAAAGAAGGAGAAATAAAACAATTATTAGATGAGTTAGAGCAAAAAAGGATGAAGGTGGCAATATGGGGGGCTGGATTAAAGGGGAAAACATTTTTGCATTATATCGATGCAGAAAAGATATCATATGTAATAGATAGCGATTCATCTTTAAAGAATGAAATGATAGACAAGTATCATAAAATATCATTGTATGAAGATGTTGCGGATTGCGTTGATGTTATACTGGTAATGAATACAAAACATTATGCAGATGTGGAGAAAAAAGTGAAAAAAAAAGTTCAACTAATTGATTTAGATAAATACATTTTGGAATAAAGGAGTAAATAGAATGAAAGTATATATTTGGGGAAACGGAAAAGTTGCAAAAAAATTTGTGGAAAAAGCAACGTTTAAGAAAGAAGTAGAAATGGCTGGGTATGTAGTAGATTGAATAATAAATAACTAGCTACATTTTACAAAACATCTTCTGATGAAATTTCATCGAGCTTATACGTCCAATGATAGACTACTGGATCCGCATTTACCTCATCAAAATATTTATAAATTCTGTCCTCAAGTTCCTGCTTTGTGTTAACCCTAATTCCCTTCAGCATCTGCTTTGTCATCTTGCTGAAAAAGCTTTCAATCAAATTTAGCCAGGAACCATGGGTTGGTGTAAATACAAATATGTAGCGTCCTTCTGGTTTTGTTGCAAGGTAGTTCTGAACCTCTTTGGACTTATGGGCTGAATGATTATCACATATGATTCTGATGACATCTCCAGCTGGATACATGTCATCAAATTTCTCAAGCAGTTTAATGAAATCAGAACTCTTGTGCGTGTTACTTACCACCGGAACTGCAAGACCCGTTAAAAGATCAATCCCTGCAAGGAGAGATAAGGTACCAAGACGTTTATATTCGTAATCTCTGTATACGCAGCTGTTTCCGTCCTTTGGACGAAGATCCCCACTTGTTGTTGCTATAGCCTGAATACCTGGCTTTTCATCACAGGAAATGGTATGTACCATTGGCTGGTCGGTTGGAATGATAATGTTGCCTTCCTCATCAAACTGCATGGATACCTGTTTATATACCACCAGCACATCGTGCATCTTTGACTCGAAGTCAGGATCACGTCTTTCACAGTAATACTTGATTTTAAATGGTTTGATGTTGGATCGCTTCAGAATCTTCTGGATCATGGGTTTTGTAATTGTTTTTAATCGTGAAAAACCCGCTTCTTCCGCATGATTCTGAATGTGCTGATGCAGATTTTTCAGCGTCCAGAGTTCCTGTGAATAACCAAGAGCTGCCGGACGCTGACAGGCAACATCAATAATCCAGGCAACAGCATCATCTGTAATTTCTACAGGTCTGCCTTTTCGTTGATCATCAAAAAGAGCACGCTGCACGCCGCCTTCCTTGAATTTGGAAAGGCAAAGCTTAACTGTATTTATGTTGACATCCAGACGGGTTGCAATACTCCTGTTAGATTCTCCCTGGGCTTTGTAAAGAAGCATCTTAGCCCGGTCAACTACCTGAGCCTGAATAGTTCTTGTACGGACAAGGGACTGGAGATATTCAATATCATCAGAGTTTAATTTAATTGCTTTTGCGTATGCCATACTGGTACCTCTTTCTTCTTGATAATACCAGTATAGCACAAAATACATAATATGCCTAGTTATTTATTTTTTGTTGTACTAGCAAGTGCATCACATACCATGAACTTTATGTCTGGATACTGCCCCTGCGCCCTTTTTATCATACTCTGTGAACTATCAACTCCAATTACCTCTTTTGCCAGCTCCTTTAATTGCATTGTAAGTGTTCCAGTTCCACAGCCCACATCAAGAATACTCTGATTATTATTTACTGGCACAAATTCTAAAAGTCCCTTGCCATATTCTGCTACAAAATCATGTTTATTATCATATAAAGATGCATTCCACTCGCTCATAAATTATCCTCTTACCTCTGTGTAAATTATATTTATTCAAATTCATTCTCATGTTCTTTAAAGAAATTATAAAAATATCTCACATTTTCTAACTTGCTCCATTTAACAATATCATATTCCTTAGAATCAATATCATATATTTTTGCATTCATTGTTCCAAGCATAAATGGTGAATGTGTTGCAATAATAAACTGACACCCTAATAACCTTACCATTTTATTAATTTCTTCTGCTAAATGAACCTGATTAGCAGGCGAAAGCGAAACCTCCGGCTCATCTAATAAATATAATGCGTCTGGCTGTAAATATTTCTCAAAATACCGAATGGATGTCTCTCCGTTAGAATATTTTTCCTGTGCAAATTTTATATATTCTTCCTGCATACGCCCCTCTTTTGATGCTAAAAATTTCTTTGCCTCTGATAATGCCATACCGCTCTTAACATAATCATATTCCATACCATCTGATAGTATCTGCTTTTGCTGTATCTTCTTAATCTCATACAATATATCTTCACTTTTTATATATCGACTATTGGGCGGTATTTCTCTTATTGTATCTCCATAATCATCTTCCCCAAGAGTATATAAACATTCATTGGAAAATGAGCCACAATAATCAACCATTCCACATGAGTTACTTGTTGCATATTCTTTACCATTTATTTGTAAGCAATTTGCTATAATATTTAAAAGCGTTGATTTTCCTGAACCATTATTTCCATAAAAAACGGTTATAGGACGAAAAACAAATGGCTCAATATATTTATCTCTAAATACATTATAAGGATAAATATTCGGATTATTTACTTTTCTATCACTTAACTTGAAGCTGCTCAAATATATCATAACTTGTCATTATTCTCCTCTCTTTCTCCATCAACATAGTTTCACCTCCCATTCATTATATCACAGCTTTTATAATGAATGCGGCAATCAATCCCCAAATGATTATAATTGGTATCGCATAATACCATTTTTTGGGCTTTTCGTCTTTCCAGAGTCCTTCTGCCTGTCTGCGTTTTTCTTCAAATATCTCTCCTGGAATGAACTTTATCGTTAAGGATACAAGTAATGGTAACAATAGTACATCATCTAAGTATCCTAATATGGGAATAAAATCTGGGATAAGGTCAATAGGAGAAAGTGCATATGCAACTGTTATTCCAGCAAATATTTTAGCGAAAAGAGGGGTGTTCTTGTCTTTTAACGCCAGAAACAGTGCTGGAATATCTGCTTTTAATTGTTTTATTCTCAATTTCAAATCCATCATATCTTTGTTCGTTGATTTCATACCTGCATCTCCATATGAAACTACAAATATTTTTTAAGTTTAAATTCTGTCTGTTCACCCTTTTTTTCATTCACAAGTTCAAACAAATTATCACTTGTTGTAAATAAATTTTTTGGATTTCTACCTATTATCAAATACTGATTCTTGTCATCCATCGAAATATACTTTCTCGTATCATCATCCAACAAAATATCAGCATTATCAATCACAATCAGTTTACCGGTTTTATCAGCAATCATCTTTTTTATGTCTTTCTGATAATCCTGATAATTTATACACACTATATTGGGATTTACTGCCATACACTCTCTCATAAATGAAAATGATGTTGTTTTTCCAGTTGCTGATGAACCAGTAAGAATCGTAATATTATTTGTAAAATCAAAATTTAATATATATGAAGTATGAACCGTTGAAAAATGCTCCATAACTTTCGGCTTACTCTTCATTATTCCACCACTCCTTCAATTCCTCATAATCAGAAATTATTCTCGTACCCTTTTCATCAGATACTTTCACTTCATCCATGTCAAATGGTATTATCGCATAATCACTGTACACCGCTCCATTTTCTAATCTATACAATACCTCCAGCGCATTATCCCCACACTCTTTCAGACAAAATACTTTATCCGGAAAGTACAATACATTCAACACTGTTTTACATCCTGTCGAAAGACAATCTATATCTAATGTAACACCATTAAACTTTGATTCCATCCTATATTTTCCAATCAACTTGGAATCATCTATTTTCTTAACAATCACATTTGCCCTGTCATCTAATCTGGAAACTGTGTTCTGATTAAAAAACACATCATTAAGTTCTACATAATTCATATCACCCGGTATGTCCTTCTTATTTTTAAATATGGTAATCATGCCTGCACCTCCAATCCGATATCTTTAAATTTTCTATACAATGATGTACCTAAACAAATGCTCCTCATTTTATCATTTAACGTAAGCCTGGTCTGGTCCAATCCGCAAATATCATCCTCTTGTCTCCCTGTCCATTCACAACAATTTTGTCTCCAACATTCCCCAAAATCAGCTTTTGAAACCTCAAATCCTGTATTTTTTGTAAGGTCAAACAATAATTTTGCTGATAACTGCTCAATGTTATGATTATCCAACTTACTGTCATAATCCAATATTTCCTGTATTACTTTATAATTCATTTCACCTGAATTAAGCGTTTGAAGCAATTTTTCTCTCGCAGTAATAGCACTTGCCCGCTTTTTCCTAAATTCATCTTCCACCGCGTAAATCCAGTCAATCAATTTATCAAATTCCAACAATGTATATTCAAAACATATAAGACTTAATAAAAATACATTGTCTCTTTTATCTGCTGCTTCTTTCAAAATTTTCTGTTCCATATAAATCTGCACATTATCAAAAGAGTTATCCAATGCAATTATATATTTGTTTTCTTTATCTGTTAATCCCTTAACCGCTTTTACCAATTCCCGGTTATTCCTTTTACTTTCCACAATCACTTCCGGACATAACTCATGCATAAATGTTGTCCAGAACTTGTAACTAGCTTTCCCAATTCGGTCTTCTATCCATAAATATGTCTTATTTGAC
>ENA-ORKV01001658-ORKV01001658.1-human-gut-metagenome-genome-assembly--contig:-NODE-1658-length-16022-cov-2.368517_pt1 | contig 16022 bp, 11 predicted proteins | sample MGYA00243058_ERZ508805 | MGnify/ENA primary metagenome ERZ508805 (study PRJEB26277, sample SAMN04329770) | human gut metagenome | biome: human-associated habitat | host: Homo sapiens | place: USA... | reverse complement strand
GATGCAAATGAGAGTAATGAAAAGTCTTTTGATAAGAAGATTAAGGCAAGAAAGACTAAAAAAACACAATTAAAAGATAGGATTGAAGAAAAAAAAGATAAAATATCAGAGTATAAAGATAAGATAACTGCTCTGAATGGTAAAAAAGATGAGGTTATTGATATATCTGAATCAGAGATTTCATCTGACAATGACGAGCAGCAGGAGGAAATATCAGAGGAGGAGAAGGAACAACAAGACCAACAGCAAAGAATTGACCAACAAAAAAAGAATAATGAGAAAATAAATGCTTTGATAAAATCGTACAATGAAAAAATAAAAAAATGTCAGGCGGATATAAATGGTTATTCTGAAAGGATTAATAAATATGATAAGCAGCTTAAGAAACTGAAAAAACAGCGTAAAAAATATAAAAAAGATATTGAGGAAAGTATAGATCATGTTGGGATATATTGTGGAAAAAATAAGAAAGGTGAAGCAACATGGTGTCATTGTTCGTCATCTAAAGGTGGCGTGGTGTATGAAGTGACTGACATTTTCACACATTACTACAGTGCAAATGATTATCTTTCAGAATAAATATTATAACATTATGAGAAAAGTCCCCCACTTCTATTGCTTAGGGCAATAAGCGGGGGACTTTTCTGTACCATGAGTGACACAAGTAATTTCTGTTATGTGCAGGTAGCAGAGTGGATTATGAATATCCGCTTGCCTGGGTGCATTGAACAGATTTTAAATATCAGTCTTTTTTGTTCTGCTGATTAAATATGCTCTGCCACCAAAGAATATTATTCCTGCACCTGATAATACTAGTGTTACGATAAAAGGCAGAGAGTTATTTTTTTCTCCGGTAGAAGGAGAACCTTTTTGTCCTGATGGAAGTTCGGGTTCCTCAGAGTAAGTGACTGTATCATCATTGTTGTGTGAAGTCTTTTTGACTTTTGGAGCCGGTGTGTTTTTAGGATTATCAGTGTCAGTTGGTGTATCAGTGTCTGTCGGTGTATCGGTGTCTGTCGGTGTATCAGTGTCCGTTGGGACAGGAGTGTCCGTCGGAGCAGAAGTGTCTGTCGGTGGAGCAGTCTGCGACGGTGTATTTAAAGGAAGTGTTGGAGCAGTCTGCAACGGTGTGTTTATGGGAAGTGTTGGAGTTACACTTGGTGTAACTGTTGGTGTCTGGGTGTTAGTCTTACCGGGAACAACAGGTGTATTCGATGGTGATGGAGCCGGCGATGGATTTGGAATCGGCGTTGGAGCCGGTGTCGGCGAAGGTGTGATTGCCGGACCGGTTGATGAAGTTGCATCAGGTGTTGCCGATGGAACGATAGCTGACGGACTAGCCGGAGGAACTACAGACGGCGAAGCTGACGGGGCAACGGTTGGTCTGACAGACGGCTTAGAAGTCGGAGCAGTCGTTGGTTTGACAGTCGGAGTAGTCGTCGGTTTGACAGTTGGCTCGATAGTTGGAGCAGCCGTCGGTTTGACAGTCGGTTTAATAGTTGGAGCAGTCGTTGGTTTAATTGTCGGTTTTGCTGTAGGTGCAGTTGTTGCAGGAGTCGGAGTGCCCTGGTCACGAGGAACTTCACCGTAAGGATAAAAATGTCCTTCTGCTGCACAGCATGAAATCTTTTCAACTATATATCCGCCCTCGAAACAACCACCTGATATTTTTATATCAGCATTTGGAGCAAGAACATGACCAGCAAGGTATTCAAAAGCAAGTTTCTGTGTCTGAGGGAAGTTCCAGATAAGTTTTACACCTGACAGATCCATTTGACCTGACTGAATCGTTGAAGCACTTTTAAGGTTTTTAAGTCCGTGTGCATCATCAAGAAGATATGCATTTTTTTGCTTATTATCAGGTGAGATATAAAATGTTTTACCATCACCTTTGGAGGCTGATATAAATACGGCTTTTTGTTTATCACCTGATTTTACAAAATCATAACTGCCGCCTAGGGCAATAGGCTTACCTTTTTCAAAGCTGATAATATGCTCCGTTGAAACAAGCTCATCTAAATCCTTAACTCCATCAATAAGAATCCAGTCAGCCTGTTTTGAAATACTTTCAGGTATATATACAGAAGTGACTTTTGATGAAAAAGGTATTGTAAGGAGTTTTCCAAAATAATTGTCTATGCGTGCATTTTTTAAATTTTTCTCAGTAAGAGTAAGTTGTCGTTTTTCAGCCATATCCTGAGCTTCTTTTTTTAATGAAGCAAATGCTGAAGAGAAGTTTATATAAGCACTGTTTTTATCAGGATATTTAGTGATAGAATGGCATTTTACAAATAGAGATTTATCGTGGTAATATGCCGGCTGGTTTAATAATTTCTGATAATCAGGTTTACCTGAAAGAAAATGACTGTTGTAGCATCCGCTGTAGTCGTCTATGTGTTTGATATAATTCAGATATGAAGGTGAGACAGCCCCGTTTCCGAAAGATTTTAAGTTTGCAATACCGCCGCAGGCTGCTGCACCTACAAAGTGGTTGGAAGTCTTTAGATCATCTTTGACAAAAAACTGGTAATCACTTAGAAACTGTTTGTAGCTGTATTTTTTGCCGGAATCAGTATATACAGGTGCGGCAGCTTTACTGGTGATAAAACCACAGGTGCTAATCAGCAAAAGAGAAATACAGGTTATTAGTGCAATGATTTTTTTTGACTTATGTTTCAAAATTTAATCCTCCATTCATTTTGTTTTAATGCGATTATCAAAAAACGTGATCTGTCGTTTGAACCGCAGGTTGATAAGACAAGCATATGCTGATTTTTTGATGATATGCTTTTTTTTAAGTGGATTGTGTTTTTGTGGGATAAATTTAATCGGACGGTATTTAGAAGTTTTATCAGTCCCTCATCAGAATTTTTAAAAGAAGAAGGGATATTTTTAGTGCCCCAGACTGCATTAGTCACTATCTTATATCTTATTTTAGATATTGGTGTTATGATGTTGATATAGCATTTTACTTTAGAAAAATCAGTGTTATCAAACCGGTGCAGCATACCAAACATAGAGCCATTCTTCATATTATGCCCGTATAGAACGGTTAATGCATCTGAAAAATCTTTTTTACTGCCGGTTTCTGAAAAAATGCATCCGGGATAGCCAAAACTTTTATCAAGATTGTGCGTCAGGTAATAATTATTTATCCGTTTGTGCTGGAGAATCGGATATGAAATACCAAGTTTCGGAATTTGTATCCATGCATAAATATCGTTATTGTATTTTTTAAGAGAATTAAAATCTACATCAGGAATTTTTGCGATATCTAAACCATGGGAGGTTTTAATATTCTTATTCCGTGTGTTTTCTGAGTTGTCATTACTGTTATCGTAAAAAGAAATTTTGTCGGTATCTTTCCATGTGTTTTCTCTTATCAGTTTATTTTGGATTTCTTTATATGTGTGTTCTTCATTTGAAAGCTGTTGCCTGTAACGGTAAGAAAATACAAGCCATATTGCTGCTGCAGCAACAAAAACAGCAATAAAAAAACATAAGAAAAAAATATTCAATTTTTCTTTCAAAGCAAATCTCCTTTACATAAAAATGTGTAGTCCATTTTTATTAAAAGAAAAGATAAGATATGACAAGACATAGTATTGGCTTATATTGGAAAAAAATATACTTAAATCCGGAAAGATATTTAAATTAAAACCTGATAATGTTAGAATACAAAAATACATGGATTGCGTGATAAGTGTGTAAATGTGTAAATAAAAGTAAAAAAATAGTAGTATCTTTTGTCAAAAAGTTGTATTATAAATACATATATTTTAGGTGGAGGATGACTATGAAGGAAAATGAGAAACTGTTTGGAAAGATGTCAAGTCATCTTGCGGAGTATGATTATCTGACGGGGCTTCCAAACAGACGCGGACTTTATGAATTTTATGATATACTTGAAAGTAAAGATAGTATCCATGCTATGTTTATAGATATTGATAATTTCAAGCGTGTAAATGATATATATGGGCACAGCATGGGAGATGAACTCCTTATATGTATAGCAAAGCTTATAGAAGAAAATGTTTCTGGTTTTACATCGAGAATCGGAGGAGATGAGTTTGTTGCACTTATTGACGGTAATATGACGGAAGATGAGCTTAAGAGTACAGCGGAAACTCTGCTCAGACAAATGGAAAACATAGATTTTAGAAAGGACATACTTTCTAATGTATCCCTCAGTATAGGAATCGTTACAAGGCAGAGAGTGAGCACCATGCTCGATGATATTTTACATAAATGTGACTCTGCAATGTATGAAGCAAAATATGACGGAAAGAACAGATATGTATTTTTCCGGGAAAATGATAAGAAAGTACAGCGAAACAGAAATATGGAAATCGAGATGGACGATGCATTAAAAAACGGTGAATTTATTGCCTATCTTCAGCCAAAGGTAAACATGATATCAACAAAATTAACCGGAGCAGAGGCATTATCCAGATGGAATCATCCTGATGACGGTATCAGGACACCCGGAGTATATATATCATTGTTTGAAAAAAACGGTTTTATATCTAAGCTTGATATGTATATGTTTGAGGAAGTCTGTCGTATAAAGAAAAGTTGGAAAGGCAAAAAATATGAGCATATCCCGGTGTCAGTCAATATGTCAAGACTGCATCTTTACAATAAGAAATTTCCTGATATGCTTGTTGAGATAGCAGACAGATATGGTATAGATCACAGTGAACTTGAGATAGAGATTACGGAGAGTGTTTTTGTTAAAGACAGTGAAGAACTGATAAGAAATGTAAAAATGTTGAAAGATAGACATTTTATTGTTTCTATTGATGATTTTGGTTCAGGTTTTTCAGCACTTAATCTGCTTAAAGATCTGCCGGTAGATATTATTAAGATAGATCAGGAATTTCTTAACAGTTCCGGTGATGATGACAGGGGTAAGAAAGTTTTGAGAAATGTCATCAATATGTGCAAAGACTTAAAGCTGGATGTTGTCACCGAGGGTATAGAAACTGAAGAACAAAGAGATTTTATCGTAAGATGCGGATGCCAGATAGCACAGGGGTATTTCTATTCAAAGCCGCTTCCGGTTGATGAATTTGACAAATTTGCGAATGAATATATAACTAATGATGACACCAGTTATGTATTTAGGCTTAATGGTAATGTAAAATCGGATGATGGAAAGCTTGAGGCAGATACAAAATGTTTAAAGAAAGCAAGGCACTTGTATTTCCGGGAGGTCCAAAGGAAAAACAGGTTATAGAGCTGCCGCATGAGATTTTGTCAAGTGATAGTTTTATGGTTTCAATGTGGATATACCCTACAGAAGAACATTCTTGGAGATGTGCTTTATATGTAAAGTATGAGACTGGTTTTTTTGGCATGATTCCAATTGCGTGGGAGGGTCATTCATCTTTCAGAATAAGAGATTCAAAGGAAGTAAGCGGCTGGTATGATATCAGTGGATGTAAACTTCAGGTGAATGAATGGTCCCATTATGTTGTGAGTTATAATGCAAAGACTGAAACTGCTTATGCATACATAAACGGACAGCTTGTCGGAAGCATGAAAAATGTTCCGGGAAACCGTTATGCAAAGCGTATCGTGCTCGGTGGTGATGTTTTTCAGCCGTCATTTATTGGGAAGATATGTGAAGTAACATTTTATAATGAGATAAGAGATCATGATTTTGTAAGTGAACTTCATCAGTCATATGTGACAAGAGATGATTTTATTGGATTTGAGATAGGAATAGACAAATAGATTTTAATGAGAAAACAATGACCCATATTAAACAATGTTAGGTTTTAAATTACATTTGTTTAATATGGGTTATTTTTTAATGCATAGGAAAATGTCAGTAAAGTAGTGTGACACCAGGACAAAATGTAATACTTTTTTTGTGCGAATAAATGTATATGGTTTTAAAAACTACATAAAATAGAAAAAGATACAAGAAAACATTGACAAGAAAACATTATAGGTATATACTTGGATTAGTTTGATAATCAAACAAAATTGATATGCGAAAAAAACGCGTGCAGAAATGAGGATTAATATGGATATATATGAGTGTGGAGAAAAGTTGAAAGCTCTCCGTATCGGAGACATGGTGGCAAAAATACCTATCATACAAGGTGGAATGGGAGTCGGCATAAGCCGTTCAAAACTTGCAGGTGCAGTTGCAGCTGAAGGTGGAATAGGTATTATATCGACGGCACAGATAGGATATGATGAGGATGGTTTTGAGAAAGACCAGGCAGGCTGTAATCTTTTAGCCATAAGAAAACATATAAAAAGAGCAAAAGAGATAGCGTGCGGCAATGGTCTTGTAGGTGTAAATATCATGGTGGCATTAAAACATTATAAAGAGCATGTTATGGAGGCAGTTGCGGCCGGAGCGGATGTTATAATAAGCGGAGCAGGACTTCCGGTTAAACTTCCTGAGTATATAGGAAAAGCAAAAACCAAAATAGCACCTATAGTTTCATCAAGGCGTGCGGCGGATATAATACTTAAGATGTGGGCGAGAAGATATGACAGGACAGCCGATTTTGTTGTGATAGAGGGGCCAAAGGCAGGGGGACATCTGGGATTTTCAGATGAAGAACTTGCAGATATTGAAAATATTGATTATGACGAGGAGATAAAAGATATTATCGAATGTACCAAAGAGTACGGTGAAAAATATAATACACATATACCTGTTATCGTTGCCGGTGGGATATTTGACCATGACGACATTATCCATGCACTTGAACTTGGGGCAGACGGAGTACAGATAGCGAGCCGTTTTGTTGCGACAAAAGAGTGCGATGCATCGGACGAATATAAGCAGGCATATCTTGATGCAAAGGAGGATGATGTAAAAATAATCAAAAGTCCTGTCGGTATGCCGGGGCGTGCGATAAGAAATGATTTTATAAAGCGTGTTGAAAAAGAAAAACAGCCGGTGGACAAATGTTACAACTGCATGAAAAAGTGTAATCCTAACGAAGTGCCATATTGTATAACAAAAGCACTTGTCGATGCCGTAAATGGAGACATAAATAACGGACTTATATTCTGCGGTGCAAATGTGGGGCGTATAAATGAAATGACAACTGTTCATGAACTTATGAAAGAACTTGTCCTGCCGACAGATAAAAAAATACAGGATGAAAATGAAACACATGATATTCAGAATGTATATTCACAGAGAGATAAAATGATAAGCTGATGGAGCGTAAAAAAGGAAAGACTAAACTGTTGCTTTTAATTTTAAGAAATGCAGAAGATAAACGGCTGTCGCAGTGAAGATGCGGCAGCCGTCTTTTTAATCTATACTGATGTTGTTTTCTTTGATGTATTCACCTAGTTTCATATCTGAAGCTAAAATGTGGTTTGAAAGCCAGTTTAAAAGATAATTTATGAGTTCAAACAAATATGTCTGCTGGTGTTCGTCAATCTCATCAAGTTCGTTTATATCAATATGAACAAGCTTGTCAACAAAAGCTGCGTGAGCCTTCTTTTGGGCATCAATACCCGGATAAGATATTTTTTCCATAAGGGCTTCTTCATCACTGAAATGAGTTTCAGTGTAAGTTTTAAGTTCATCGAGAAGACGCATAATCTCATCATATTTATCATGGAGAAGTTTTTCATGAATAAGGTCATTGGTCTGCTCGATTATCTCAAAAAGATGGCGGTGTTCGTCATCAACAAGTGGAATGTCAGTTTTATACTTGTCTGTAAAGGCAAACGGGTTGTCATTTTCGTTTTCATCTGAGTGCTCAACAAGTTTGCCAATCATAATGTCGCTGCCTAAGATATGTTTATATAACCACTGAACGATATAAACGAGAATATCATTTAATGATTTTTTAGTAGTTTCATTAGAAGAAGTATCAAGTTTAAAACTATTTACCTTTTCTGTAAAAACCTTGTGTTCTTTAATCTGTGAGTCAAGCTCAGGGTCATTGATTTTTTTCATATATGCTTCTTCATGGGCAAAATGAACAGCCGCATAATCTTTAAGTCCTTTAATAAGATTTTTGGCAATATATGTAACATCTTCAGTTTTGTCAGCAAGAGCAATGGCATCATTTATCATATCGAATAATTTCTTGTGTTCGTCATCTATTTCTTTAATGCCAATCATACAATCCTTAGTAAATTCGTACATGAAAAACCTCCTTAATATTTATATGTACTCTCGAATTTATTTGTTTGAAAGATTCCGGGAGTATGTTTATGTCTTTTGATACGGCATTATTATATAACAATATTTTAAATATTACTATATCAATTTGAAAAATGGATTAAATTTGTTTAAATGTAATAAAATCTTAATTGTATTTTTCTTCTTTATGCTATAGAATAACTTCTGCATTGTACTTGTTGATAATAATTATTATTTTAAGAAAGGCGGATTATAATTATGAAAAAAAGAATTATAGCTGTTATGTGTATTATTTTGTCGATTGGTTTATTGTTTGGAGAAAGCGATACTAATGCTTCTACAAAGTCTCCGTTGATATATGCCGGCAGCGAGAATATTACAGGCGGTAAATATACACTTGGTCAAAAATCAAAACTCAGACTTAACATAAAAAATAAAAAACAGTATAAAAAAATAACATTCAAAACTGAAAATTTCAAAAAAATTAAAATAGATAAAAAAGGAACTGTTACGGCAGGAACTTCTAATGGTACAGGCAATATTACAGTAACTGGAATAACAAAAGATGGAAAAAAATATAATTCACATCTAAAAGTAACGGTTACTGATACTCTGGGAAAATATTCAAATCTTACTGATTTAAATACACAAAATGAAGTGAAAAAATATCTCATTGATGCCGGTGTTTCAAAGAAAATGTAGAGGAGTGGCTGAAAGATGTGAATGAATATAATAAGACTATAAAAAATACCAGTCTTGTGAAAAAAGGATATAAAAAACTTGGTCTTAATGTACCAGTGTATAATGACACTAAAATAGCGGAGTACTGGTCAAAGAAGTATAATATGTTTATCGGATATAATTGTCGTATAACTGCATTTGATCTTTTAAAAGATTATGTGAAAATAGGAAAAAATGTAAAGACGGATACAACTGAATTGTTCATGGATAGTGATGCGTTGAAAAATTCACCTTATCAGAAATATAACAAAAAAGATACAAAGAAGTTTGAAGCATTATATTCAAGTGTTAATACTGTTTATTCGACTAATACAGATAAACATATTAGTGTTTTCAAAAAATATCGAAAAAAGAATGATATTAAATTTGCCAATGATAAGACTAAGGCATCTCTTATAACAGTTGTTTTTCATTCCAGCTTCAGTAAAAAAGAGAATGAACTTTTTATAGGTCATGCAGGGGTACTTGTGCCGTTAAAAAATAAAAAATATATTTTTATAGAAAAACTTTCCAGTCACCATATCAGGTTATTAAGTTTGAATCAAAACAGCAGCTTAATGAATATCTTATGAGGATGTATGATACGGAATGGGGACAGGATACAGCTAAACCATTTATTATGGAAAATAATGATGTTTTATCATGTTATCATTCTGTACGATAATACAGATGTGACAAATGAGAGGAGAAACTTTAGCAAAAGGGTGCAAAAATGTTTCCTTTGACTTCCTGTATTAAATAATGTATAATTTGTTGTCGGATAAAAATGTAACTACTTTAAATGTGATGTAGGGAAAATTTTTTGAACCTATATCAAAATATTTTTTATAAAGAAAGGATAACGATTATGAGTAAGAAACCGGTTGTATTGATGGTACTTGATGGTTATGGATTAAATGATAAGACAGAGGGAAATGCTATCGCACAGGCAAAGACACCTGTTATGGACAAACTTATGAAAGAGTGTCCGTTCCAGAAAGGGAATGCAAGCGGACTCAGCGTAGGACTTCCGGATGGACAGATGGGTAACTCAGAAGTTGGTCATATGAACATCGGTGCCGGACGCATCATTTATCAGGAACTTACACGAATTACAAAAGCTATTGAAGAGGGAACATTCTTTGAAAATAAAGCATTACTTGCAGCAGTTGAGAATGCAAAGAAAAACAATTCAGATCTTCATCTTTTTGGACTTCTCTCAGATGGTGGTGTGCACAGCCACAATACACATCTTTATGGACTTTTAGAACTTGCAAAGAGAAATGGTCTTAAAAATGTATATGTTCATGCTTTCCTTGATGGTCGTGATACAGCACCTACATCCGGAAAGGGCTTTGTAGAGGAACTTCAGAAAGAGATGGACAAAATAGGTGTCGGTAAGATTGCATCTGTACATGGACGCTATTATGCAATGGACAGAGATAACAACTGGGACAGAGTAGAAAAGGCATATAATGCCCTTGTAAAGGGTGAGGGTGTTAAGGCTGATGATGCTGTTAAGGCAGTAGCAGACTCATATGCACAGGATGTAAATGATGAGTTCGTTGTTCCAACAGTTATTGAGGAGAACGGAAAGCCTGTTGCAACTATAAAGGCTAACGATTCAGTTATCTTCTTTAACTTCAGACCTGACCGTGCCCGTCAGATTACACGCACTTTCTGTGATGAAAGTTTTGACAAGTTTGAGAGAGCAAACGGATTTATGCCTCTTACATTTGTATGCTTTACAAATTATGATGAGACTATCGGAAACAAACTTGTTGCATTTGAGAAGGAGAGTATTGAAAACACATTTGGTGAGTTCCTTGCAGCACATGATATGACACAGCTTCGTCTTGCTGAGACAGAGAAATATGCTCATGTAACATTTTTCTTTAACGGCGGTGTTGAAGAACCAAACAAAGGTGAGGAGCGTTCACTTGTAAAATCACCTTCAGTTGCTACATATGATCTTAAGCCTGAGATGAGTGCACCTGAGGTAAGTGAGAGACTTAATGAAGCTATCGCATCAGATAAATATGATGTTATTGTTATCAACTTTGCAAATCCTGACATGGTCGGACATACAGGAGTTATCCCGGCAGCGGTAGCAGCAGTTGAGAAAGTTGACGAGTGTGTCGGAACGGCAGTAGAGGCAGTTAAAAAAGCTGACGGAGTATTATTTATCTGTGCAGACCACGGAAATGCAGAGCAGATGGTAGATTATGAGACAGGAGCACCATTTACTGCTCATACAACAAATCCTGTTCCGTTTGTTCTTGTAAATTATGACGATGCTTACACACTGAGAGAGGGCGGATGCCTTGCAGACATAGCACCTACACTTATCGAGATTATGGGACTTGAACAGCCAAAAGAAATGACCGGAAAATCACTTCTTATAAAAAAATAGTAAGTAACTGTTGTAACAGTTCAGCCTTTCATTTCTTCATTCATAAACCTGCCAGTAAACTGTCAGTCGCTGCTTTGCAGCTTTTGTATATTTCATTTCAGAAATGAAAGGCTATTCTACCATAAAAAGAGAATTTGGCATACAATGAACAAGTTCATTGTATTACCAATTACTTTTTATGGCTGAACTGTTACCAAATAGAAAAAATATATTGAAATATATGTAACATTATGATAGACTAGATTAGTACAGTGTTTTTTGCTGTACTAATCAGTTTATGACAATAATCTTTATGTCAGGGCATGAAATTTATTGTTTGAGTTTTAGTTGAATGGAGGAGCATAGTCGATGATTAAGACAATTCATGGAATTTTATTGATTCTATACATTATCGTATGTGTTGCACTTACAGTTGTAGTTATTCTTCAGGAAGGCAAGCAGGCAGGACTTACAGGAGCTATCAGCGGAGCAGCAGAGTCTTATTGGGGAAAGAATAAAGGTCGTTCTATGGAGGGCGGACTTGTTGTAGCTACAAGAGTTCTTGCAGTATTATTTGTTTTGATTTCACTTTTATTGAATCTTAGTATTTTTTCATAATAGTAACAGTTCAGCCAAAAAAAGATAAGTCAATAATACACGAGCTTGCTCGATGTATTATTGGCTTGTTTTTTTGGGCGGAATAGCCTTTCATTTATAAATGAAATAAACATAAGCTGCGTAGCAGCGGCTGACAGCTTGCTGGCAGGTTTATGAATTTATTAAATGAAGGGCTGAACTGTTACCCGCAATATTATTTTATCCTACAAAATGATTGTTTCATCATGGATTATAGGATATAATATATATATAAATTGAGCAATAGGGGGTGTTTGTATGAATAGAGAAGTTTTAAACAGTAAAAAAGAGATGATTCTTGAATTTGTTAATTCAAAAAGTTATAAACCAATGTCAACAAAAGAGATGGGAGTTGTCTTACAGGTTCCGGCAAAGGAAAAGAAAGATTTCAGGGCAGTTCTTGACGAATTGTATAGCGAGGGAAAGATACAGCTTGATCTTAAGGGAAAGATAAAGCCGCTTTCTGAGGATATTTTTGTTGGAAAATTTATGGGCACTCAGCGAGGTTTTGGCTTTGTTCGTGTTGAGGGAGATGACGAAGATATATTTATCCCTGCACACAAGACCAGAGGAGCAATAGATGGAGATACGGTTCATGTAGTTATTGATGACAAAGCACATGGAAAAAGGCGTGAAGGTGAGGTTATATCCATTGTTGAGCGTGGAACAGATATTCTCGTTGGAACATATTCAAAGAGTAAGAGCTTCGGGTTTGTTGTACCTGACAATCAAAAGTTTGGCAGGGATATTTATATTCCAAAAGCTGAGAGCAAAGGTGCGATAACAGGACATAAGGTTGTTGTTGAGATTACCGATTATGGAAGTGATACGACAAATCCTGAGGGAAAGATTCTTGAAATAATCGGTCACATAAATGACCCTGGGGTAGACATTTTATCAATAATAAAGGCTTACGGACTTCCTGAGGAGTATCCTGATGAGGTTATGGATCAGGTTGAAAAGATAGAGGATGAGGTAGCAGAGGAGGAGAAGAACGGAAGAAGCGATTATAGAAATCTGCAGATGGTAACAATCGATGGTGAGGATGCAAAAGACCTTGATGATGCAGTATCACTTACAAAAGAGAACGGTATATATCATCTTGGTGTCCATATTGCTGATGTATCAAATTATGTCACTGAGTGTTCTCCACTTGACAAGGAAGCCGTTAAGAGAGGTACGAGTGTTTATCTTGTAGACAGGGTTATACCTATGCTTCCGCATAAACTGTCAAATGGTATCTGCTCGCTCAATCAGGGAGTAGACAGACTTGCACTTTCTTGTATGATGGATATAAATGAAAAGGGTGAGATAGTAAAACACAGCATAGAAGAAAGCGTTATAAATGTAGACAGGAGAATGTCCTACACAAGTGTTCATAAGATAGTCGAGCTTGAAGATGAGGAAGAACAGGAGAAGTACAAAGAACTTATACCTATGTTTGAACTCATGTATGAACTTGCTGGTATATTAAGAGAGAGAAGATTTAAGAGAGGTTCTATTGATTTTTTTTTCCCTGTGAGGTAGATAATTCTTGATGAAAAGGGCAAGCCGGTAGAGATAAAAGAATATGAGAGAAACAATGCAAACCGTATAATCGAGGAGTTTATGCTTGCTGCAAACCAGACAGTGGCAGAGGAATATTTCTGGCAGGAACTTCCGTTTGTTTATCGTGTTCATGAGGAGCCTGACGAGGAAAAAATAAACAAGCTCGGAGTTTTTATAGAGAATTTTGGTTATACTTTAAAGGTAAACTCAGACGGTGAGATTCACCCAAAAGAGATACAGAAGCTTATAAAATCCGTTGAGGGAAAGCCGGAAGAAGCACTTATAAGCAGACTTGCACTTCGCTCAATGAAACAGGCAAAATATATGACGCAGTGCGGAGGACACTTTGGTCTTTCGATGAAATATTATTGTCATTTTACATCACCTATCAGAAGATACCCTGACCTTCAGATACACCGTATCATAAAGGAAAATATTCATGGACAGATGAATGACAAGAGGATAGGTCATTATAATCAGATACTTCCAGAAGTTGCGGAGGCTGCGAGCAGGCTTGAAAGGAGAGCTGATGATGCAGAGCGTGAAGTTGAGAAGCTGAAAAAGGCTGAGTATATGGAACAGTTTATCGGACAGAGCTTTGATGGTATTATATCAGGCGTCACGACATGGGGAATGTATGTTGAACTTCCAAATACTGTTGAGGGAATGGTAAGGGTTGCCGACATTCCGGGAGATTATTATTATTTTGAGGAAGAAAAGTACAGAATGGTAGGCGAGCATACAGGAAAGTCATATAAACTCGGTGAACCGATAAGGATAACTGTCTCAGCAGTTGATAAACTTACGAAAACAATAGACTTTACCGTATGTGAAGATTATGAGCTTTCAGATGGTGATTCCGAAAATGCTGATGGCAATATTGGAGATAAAACCATAAAAAATAAAGAGTCTGATAATAGTTCATTAGTTAGTGGTGATGAAAAAGAGCCTGAGAGCAGAGAAAATGAAAGAAAATCAGCAAAAAGCCAGAGCCGTAGAGTTGTGGAAAAGTCAGACTCAGAGAGTTTAAGATCTTCTGAAAGAGAAAAGACTGCAAAGGGAAAGAAACGCAGAAATGTAGAAAAGTCTGATTCATCAGCAAATGGACATAGAAGAAAAACTTCAAAAAGTTCAGAAAGCCGAAGTAGAAGAGATTCAGAGAGAAAATCTAAGGCGGTTTCAAAACCAAAGAATAAGGCTGCAGCAAGAGCAAAGCAGAAGGCTGTTATGGAAGCGAAAGAAAAAGCATTAAAGGCATTTGAGTACAGAAAGAAAAAAGCTAAAAAGAAAGCCGCTAAAGCAGCCGCTGAAGCAAAGATAGAGCATGAGGTAAAGAAACTTACCGGTGCAGCCAAAAAGAGAGCCTTAAATAAGGCAAAAAAGAAAGCAAAGAAAAAAGCAAAACAGGCAAAAAAATTAAAGAAGTAAATAGAGGTAGTTATGGCTAAGCAGACAAAAAAACTTATAGCAAACAATAAAAAAGCATATCATGATTATTTTATTGAAGATAAGTATGAAGCCGGAATATCACTTGCGGGAACTGAGGTTAAGTCACTCAGAATGGGGAGATGCAGTGTAAAAGAAGCTTTTATACGAATTGAAAAAGGAGAAGTTTATGTCTACAATATGCACATCCCTGCATATGAGAAAGGAAATATTTTTAACAAAGATCCGTTAAGAGTGCGTAAACTTCTTCTTCACAAAAGTGAGATACGAAAAATTGAAGGTCAGATAGCACAGAAAGGTTATACGGTCGTGCCGCTCAGTGTCTATTTTAGCGGAAGTCTTGTCAAAGTTGAGATTGGTCTTGCAAAAGGTAAAAAATTGTACGACAAGAGACAGGATATAGCAAAGAAAGACCAAAGGCGTGAGGCAGAGCGTAAATTTAAAAATCTTCAATTTTAGTATATAAGAACTAATGAAAAATAATGGAGCTTTATTTGCCAATCTGAAATAGACTGTCAGACAAGGCATAAATAAGTAAAGAAAGTTTTATTGGTAAAATTGCATAAAAAAATAGCTTAAAATTTATACAAAACAGCAAAAATACAAAAAACACTTGACGAATCATATTTACGATAGTAATATATTGGCAACGAAACAAGTTGCGAAAGCGAACTGGATTGTTACTGATTGTATATCATACATATTAGGCAAGACTGGGTTGCACCGTTTGATAATGAACGTAGTTTATATATTACTATTGTTTAGGTATAGGTGTGATGCAGTTTTTTTGATTTCATTTTTTTAAAGTTTATTTTCTTTTTGAATTGAAAAACTCGGTGAAAATTTTGCTGTTTTGTCCGGGGGAAGAAAGGTGAAAATCTTAAAAGTTATAAATAACAATGTTGTAAGTGCCTGTGATGATAAAGGCAAAGAGATAGTTGTTATGGGAAAAGGTTTAGGCTTTGGTAAGAAAAACGGAGATATTCTTGACGAGTCAAAGATTGAGAAAAAGTTTTCGATGCCTGATGAGAGTGTCAGCAGACTTGAAGAAATATTAAAGGATATTCCTTATGAGTATGCTCAGGTTGCAAATCGTATAATAGCGATGGTAAAAGAAAAGTTTGAAATGAAACTCAGCAAGAT
>ENA-ORKV01001655-ORKV01001655.1-human-gut-metagenome-genome-assembly--contig:-NODE-1655-length-16044-cov-3.572806_pt1 | contig 16044 bp, 7 predicted proteins | sample MGYA00243058_ERZ508805 | MGnify/ENA primary metagenome ERZ508805 (study PRJEB26277, sample SAMN04329770) | human gut metagenome | biome: human-associated habitat | host: Homo sapiens | place: USA... | reverse complement strand
GGTTGGTGCTGCTGTCGGTGCTTCGGTCGGTGCTACGGTTGGTGCTACAGTCGGTGCTACCGTCGGCTCCGGTGTTTCGCAGTCGGTACTCGCAATAGAAAGACTGACGATCTTGCCGCCATTCCATACGGACAGACACAGATAAGTTACATCAGAGTTTGCTTTGATGTTTAATGATTTCTTCAGTTCTTTTACGGTGTAAACTTTGGTAACCTCTTCGGTTGCATTGCTTGCTGCAGAGTAGTTGTCACCATTCTGCCATGTATTGTCTACCGATGCACCCCATCCGAGGATTCCCCAGTTTGCATGGGATGGATCGGTACATGTGTAAACAACGGTTACAATATCATCATCGGATGCATTCATGAGCCATGACGGATCATTGGTTGCATAGGTAGATGTCAGGTTGGATGCGATCACTTTCTTTCCTGTGATCACAGGAGCCTGCGTCGGTGCTGCCGTTGGCGCCTTTGTCGGAGCCACGGTTGGTGCTACGGTCGGCTTTGCAGTCGGTGCCTTTGTCGGAGCTACCGTTGGTGCTACGGTCGGCTTTGCAGTCGGTGCCTTTGTCGGAGCTACCGTTGGTGCAGCCGTTGGCTTCGCATCGCTTCCGTTGATTCCGGATACCGTAAAGTTCATTTTTACAGAGTTTACGGTCTGATAATTAACATTGTTGAAATATGCTTTGTAATTTGCATTTTCTACGGTTACATTGTTGACATGGGTGTTGGCCCATACGTTGATGAATGAGAAGTTAAAGATCGGGCAGATCAGACCATCATCGGATGCCTTCTGTGATACATCGTATGTGAAGGTATCGTTTTTCATGGTGTACTTCTGTCCGTTGATCTCAAAGGACTTCACTTTAATGGTTGCTTTATCAAATACAGATGCCTCATCATCTGCCGCGTTAATGTCCTTAATGTAAAGTGAACCGATGTTCTGCAACTGGCTCTTTGTTGCATCGAGAGACAGAGAGAAATCTCCGCCGTCCGAATAAATGTCAACATACTCATCGCTGATCACTGACTGCCAGCTCGCTGTCTCCAACAGGTACATTTTAGCGCGTACATAATTAGCCTGAGGAACTGTCACCTCACAGGTTGCCTTGTAGCCGAGTGGTACGGATGCAGTGATCGTACATGTTCCGGCACCAAAAGCGGTTACCTGTCCCTTGGAATTAACGGTTGCAACGGCTTCATCGCTGGAGCTCCATAAAACCTTATCCTTGCTGTCTGCCGGTGTTAATGTTGCGGTAAGCTGCTGCTTCTCGTCTCCGATGTGGATGGTCATGGAGGACTGACTCAATGTGATTCCGGTTGCAGTTGCAGACTCGTTTCCGCCATAAACCTCCATCATTGCATCCATCAGCTCCTGATGAACGACCTTGTTGGAATAACGGTCAATGATTGCAAAGCCGTAATCGCCATTATAACCATTGTCCCATGCTACCGGAATCATTCCGTACTGCTTTGCATAATAGCAGACCTTCTGGTAATATTCCGCACGGCAGGTCTTATTCTGACTGTCATAATTTTCTTTATTGATGGCACCAAACTCGCCGATCACCACAGGATATCCCTGGGAAACAAATTTGGTGTACATTTTCTTGAATTGGGAAACCATGTAAGATTCATCGCCCCAGCTTGCTTTCTTGGACGCATCGGTTACGCTGTCGCCCCACTGGGTCGTTGCTCCGGACTCCGTTCCACAGAAATCCCATGGATCGTAGTAATGAACAGAAATCATGATTCTCTTCTGTCCGGAAGCGATGTTTGAAGATAAATAATTGTCGGTCGGCATTTCAAAGCCGTAATCCCCTGCGGTATAATCGATGTTCGTATTCCAGCCCGGGATCAGCAGCCATCTCTGGTTATTATTGCCGCCGGATTTACGCACGGTATCAACGAAGATCTGATTGTACGCATTTATATTTGCATAAGCCGTTCTGCTAGGTGTTCCATAGGTTCCGTCGAACTCCTCGTTCATGGACTCAAAGATCAGATGCTCATCGTAATTTTTGAAGCGATCTGCGATCTGTTCCCAGCATGCTTTGTATTTTGCTTTAATCTGGTTCTGGTTGCCGCTGCCGCATAACAGCCATCCGCCATTTACTGTAGTGTATCCGTCTCCATGCATATTCATGATCGCATACATATCATTATCCACGCAGTAATCAACAACCTGCTGTACACGATCAAGCCATGAGGAGTCAATCTTGTATCCGTTGTTATCGTCGATCATGCTGAGATAAGAAACCGGAATACGGATAGATTTGAAACCGGCATCCTTTGCTGCTAACACAAGATCCTCCGTAAGCTTTGGATTACCATAAGCGGTTTCATTTGGTGTTCCTGAACTTGCAGCCTCCAACGAGTTACCGAGATTGTACCCGACACCCATCGCCTCCGTGATCTGCGACTGGTTCAGGTTCTGAAAACTACTGCCGGCAGCCTGTGCCGTTTTCGCCGTCATATTGGGTAACGACAGCGACGTTGCAACCATTGCCATACTCAGGACAATGGCCATTGCTTTCTTACGTAAAGCCATAAGATTCTCCTTCCCGGCTGATCAGAATATAATTTCTGCAGAAAGCACAAACAAATGTACTGTCCCATAAACAGTACACACGTTTCAAACAGAGCAATCCTATATCTGAAAAATAACCGTCCTGAATTCCGGATATAAGAAACGACAAAAAACAGTTATAAAACCTATATTATATAACCTGTTTTTCATGATCACTCTGTTATTTTTGTGCAGAAAAAAGACATCCTTTGTCCCCACAAAAAATGTCTTTACACATCCTAATCACGCCCAATACATTACTGAAACAACTCCCCCACAGAGTCGTTTCGTTTGCTACAAAAACATATTATCATCACTGCTAAAAATATGCAATACAAATTTTTTATTTTGGTATACGATTATTACATTTTGCATGCAAAAAACAGCACAATATTTTTCTAAAACTTATTCCTTATTTTTCATTTATAATTCTTTCATTTTATCTTAGCGATTGTATCTGTCCGTTAAATGGGACAGATCAATTTTCTTCATGATTGCCGTCACCACTCTTTATCTTCCCGACCTATGCTGACCGGAATTTCTTTTTTCACACTCTCCGTAAAAAGCTCATGATTGACATTCTGCATCATATGGCAATCGATCAGACGATCTTTGATCAGGTAAGTAAAATTTTTGCAATTATATCATATCTTTAAAAAATAAAAATACTCATTGAATCTGCCTCAATAATTCGGTATGATAGAAGAAGCAATACAAATGAGAGCGGGTTAATCTTATGAGACAGTTTATTAAAAATATGTTTTACAGGCAGCGCGAGGATTTTAACAGGGAGTATGCAGACCGGAACGATCGGTTTACTTTTCCGGATAACGTTACGATGACGCTTGATATCCCCTATGCTTCTGATCAGGACAAGGCACACCGGCTGGACATTTTCCAGCCGAAGCCTGCACCGTCTTATCCCGAGGGACTTCCTGTGATCGTAAATGTTCACGGCGGGGGGCTTTTGCTTGGCAACAAGGAATTTAACCAATACTTCTGTGCCAAATTGTGTACACTGGGATTTCTGGTGTTTAATGTGGAATACCGGCTTATTCCGGATTGTCAGATTTATGATCAGATTGCGGATATTTTCCTTGCACTCGATTTTATACAGGGTCAGCTTGCAAAGTATCAGGGTGATCCGGACAAGGTCTATGCGGTCGGAGACAGCGGCGGAGCCTGTCTTCTTGTATATACTGCGGCAGCACAGCGCAATCCGAAGGTCGCACAGGCAGCCGGGGTCACACCATCTGCTTTGCCATTAAATGCGCTTGGACTGATCAGCGGTATGTTTTACACGAATAAGCCGGATCAGATCGGACTGTTTATGCCCAGATATCTTTACGGGAAACATTATAAGAAATCAGCATTTGCACCATATGTCAACCCGGAGCATCCGGATATTATCCGGTCTCTGCCACCATGCTTTCTTGTGACAAGCGGTAAAGATCATCTGCGTCACTACACAATGCAGTTTAAAATGGCACTGGATGCCGCCCGGATGGAGTCCGCAATCATGGACTTTCCGGATGATAAACGGCTGACACACGCCTTCAGCGCTTTTGAACCGGAGCTGCCGGAGAGCACACAGACACTTGAGGCGATTGCCGAATATATACGACAATTTTAGGGGTTATTTCTGAAAGGCACAGGTATTTATATGAATTATGACGAAAAACTTTTCAAGGAAAAAGCAAACCGCAAGGCGCGCAAAATATGGCTTATTTTTGCGATCCTGTTGTCCGCCAATTACGGATCTGATTTTTCAAACGGTCTGTACAGCACCAGATATTATCTGATCTTTCTGGCTCTTTGCTGGATTCCGTTTATTACCGGAGAGATCCTGCTTCGAACCCGGGGCTGGAATACGGAACGCTACAAACTGGATCTGGTGATCGGTTATGGTATTTTCTATACATATGTGATCTGTACGACCTCGTCGCCGATCGCATTTACTTATGTTCTTCCCGTCACCAGTCTTCTGGTGATCTATAAGGATCAGCTTTTCATGCGGTACTGCGGCATTGTGAATGCCCTGATCATTATTGGCAGCTCCATTTACCGCTACGCTGTTCTTGGTATGAACTCCGCCACGAACATGAAGGATTATCAACTTGAGCTGTCCTGCATCATTCTTTGTTATATCTGCTACGGTATGTCCATCCGCCATCTGAACGAATCGGACGGTGCTATGACAGACAGCATCAAAAACGATCTGCACCGTGTGATCACGACGGTCGAGAAGGTCAAAAATGCCAGCAATTCCATTATGGACGGCGTCCTGGTTGTCCGTGAGCTTGCCGGTGAAAACAAGCACGGCGCTGATATTGTTGCTGCCGAGATGGACACGCTGAACAATAACAATATCAATCTTCAGACCACAACAACATCCTCTGTGGATATGACCAGCGACATCAGTTCCCAGGTACAGCACATTGCCGTGATGATCGAGGAAATGGTCAAGCTGATCGACGAATCCGGCACTCACGCCCAGAACAGCTCCGAGGATCTGAACAGTCTGCTTCAGACTACAAGGACTATGTCAGAGCTTTCCTCCGATACAGAGCAAACGCTTCAGGCATTTAAGGATGAGTTTGAAATGGTGAAGCAGGAAACCGGCACGATTGAAAGCATTAACAATCAGACGAATCTTCTGGCACTCAACGCATCCATCGAGGCCGCCAGAGCCGGAGAAGCGGGCAAGGGCTTTGCTGTTGTCGCGGATCAGATCCGCACCTTAAGCGCAGAGACAAAGGAATCCTCCAGCCAGATCAAGGAAGCACTGATCCGTCTCGAGGAAACCTCTGACCAGATGACGCACGCCATCGAAAATACATTAAAGCTGATCCGGATCACTCTGGAGAAGGTTGCCAAGACAAATCAAAATATTACCACGATCACATCAGATTCCAACCAGATCGAGCATCACATTCATACCATTGATGCCGCAATGAAGCGTGTGGAACAGTCGAACCGCCAGCTTGTGACAAATATGGAACAGGTATCCTCCACCGTGGAGGATATGACCTCCGGCATTTCCGGATCAAATGAGATCTGTCACCGCATGCTCAGTAAATACGATGAAACTGCCGTAAATATCAACACGATTGAGAATGTTGTCGAAGCTCTGATGTGCGAGCTTGGAATTGGCGGCTTTATGGGGCTGGAGGATCTGCAGCCGGGCATGAAGGTGATCATTATACCGACCGATGATGCCAGTCGTAAATATCACGGAGAACTGATCCAGCCTCTGGCGCAGGGAATCGCTATCACCCTCCCGGATGCTGCTATCACCCATCCAACGACCTGCAACGTACAGGTAACCGTCGATAATGTTCTTTACTGTTGGGAAAACGCAGCGATCACTCCGGACAAAACGGATGCTGACCACTATCAGGTACAGATCAGCTCCCGTCCAAAGATCAATAACCGCCGCAAATATCCGCGTATAGATCTGACCAACTCCTGCGTCATCACTGTCCCGGAAACCGGACAGGAGTTTACGGGACAGATGGACAATATCAGCGGAAACGGATTTGCCTTCATCACAGACGCTCCATTCTTTGCCACCGCCAAGGGCGAAAGGATCACGATAACACTGGAGCAATTCGAGCTTACCGATCATAGCACTTTAGAGGGTCGTATCATCCGCTGCTCCGATAATGAAGGTCATTATATCGTCGGCTGTCAGATGCCGGAGGATGATGCTATCCTGACGGAATATGTAAAACAGCATCAATAAAAACAGTTCGTAACACTTTGCAGAATTATATGAATTTGTAACAACATAATTACACTTATCAAAGAGTCGCTGAATTCAAAAAGAGATTGTGCCAAATAAAGACACAATCTCTTTTTATCATGCAAGAAATTACTCTACCTCCAGAAATCCTGCGTACAGTAGATACCATAATCTGCAGAACTGCTATACGCCGCTCCGACTCCGATATACTTGAAATCCGTCAACATACCTTTTCGGTGTCCGGAGGAACCGATCCAGCCGATCACCATATTGATCGCATCGCCGGCTCCGGCACATATATTCTCTCCGGCTCCCGACCAACTAATACCCTCTGCCGTCAACCGTGCGGAGAATTTTGAACCATCCAGACTGTTATGCTGGAAATAGTTGTTATTTGCCATATCCTCGCTGTGCTTTCTGGCTGCCGCAGTCGCTCTGTCCTCCAGCTTAAATAACGCTTTCCCCATATAGTTGCGGTATGCGTTGGTCATCTCATAGACCTCCTGCTCCGCCGCACGGAGAATCTCATCGGTAAATGTCATATATGTGCGGTACATCATGGAATACTTGGTGCATTCTCCGGAAAATGCGTACATTCCATAGATGGATTTGTCTCCTCCATCAAAGTAATCACTGAATGCATAAATATATGCGTTATCTGTCAGCTTGTAATATGCCTCCGTTCCGACTCTTGCCTCACTCTTGCTGCTGTCCAGAGCATCAAACTCGTAGGTTCCCGGCTCGGTCCAGCCCGCATCGATCATCGACTGTGCCGATGCGCCCTGCTGTATCAGCTTCGTCTGCTGAATTGTCTCATTATCATCGGTGCTTATCACTGCATCATAGGCTGTGAAGTTTTTCGCGATCGTAAAGTAAGAAACGACCTTTTCGCCCTTAACGCCGACAATCAGATACGGTTCTGTCAGGCTGTTGCCGTTATAAATGTATCCGTACAGGCTCTTCTGTGGCAGCGGATCTATACGTTCCGGCTCACCCCACTCCGCTTTCAAAGCAGTAATACTCTCTCCAATATATACCGACTTCTTCGCAAAGGAAAGCTGCGTTGTCTTCATTGTCGCAACCGGCGTTGCTGTTGGAACAGTAGTTGGTTTTATCGTCGGTTTTACTGTCGGTTTGGTCGTCGGTTTGACCGTTGGTGCTGCTGTCTCTTTTGGCAGCGGTGTTTCGCTCGGCTTGACCGTTGGGTTAGCCGTTGGCTTGACTGTCAATGTTACTGTCGGCTTCGCCGTTACAGTTGGAGTTATCGTCGGTTTTACTGTCGGCTTGACCGTTGGTGCCACTGTCGGTTTTACCGTCGCGGTCGGGATGACAGTTGGTGTTATTGCCGGCTTGACTGTCGGTGCCAACGTTGGTATCGGAGTCTCTGTCGGCGCATCTGCCGTGCCTACAGCTGCCGTCGGTTTTACGGTTGGCTTCGCTGTTGGCGGAATGGTCACAATGATCGTTGGTTGTCTGGTTGGGGCAACCGTCGAAAATGGCATCTCCGTTTCACCCGGCTCTGGTGTAACTGTTGGTGTCGGAGTCTGACTTGGCTGTGAAGTCTGCGTTGGCACCGGAGTCTGACTTGGCTCTGGTGTAACTGTTGGTGTCGGAGTCTGACTTGGCTGCGGTGTCGGGTTTGGCGTCGGCGTTTCAGCCGGTACCGTTGTGACGCTTGGCGGCGGTGTTGTCGTCGGCACTGACGTCACCGGCGGCTGCGGAGCCATCGTCGGCACAGTGGTCTGATCCGGCAGCGATGATTCGATCGGTTCCGTACTGTTCTGAGGATCATTCTGTCCCATATTTCTGCCAGTAACACGGATCACACATTTTTTCATGTGAGTTGCTTTCAATATGAGCTTAGTCTTGCCGCTCTTCTTTCCGGTAATGCGGATTTTCTTTTTCATCACCTTTACGGCAATGATCTTTTTGCCGGACACTTTTGCTTTCACTTTCCGGCTGCCGGTATTCTTCACTTTGACAGTAACCTGCCCTCCTCCGGCAACGGTTACTTTTGTCTTTGAAACCTTGATCTTTGTTGCTGCAGCGGCTCCCTCCGGTTGAAGCGGTGAGAGCACCGAAGCCGCAAAAAGACCTGCTGCCAGCAGGCCGGCAATGATTCGTTTTCCATTTTTCTTTTTCATTCGCAAGCTCCTCCTTTGGAGTTGTTATGTTGTAAATTCATACGCTTCGGCAAAAGGTTCGAAAAAGCTCCGCTTTTTCTCACTCGCGGGCGCGACAGATGCGAAGCATCTGGATTTTGGAGTTATTATACCACAAATTAACCCTCTTGCGAAGAAAAATACTATTTCAGCCACATAGAATGTGAGGAGCCAACCTCCATTTTTACCTGTCCCAAAACACGGACACTGTCTCCATTATTCAACTGATGCAATGCCTTGCCATTCTGCCGCAGTACAATACGCTCTGCTGCGTGACTGTCTATCGTGTAGCTTCCATCCTCCGGATGATAACTGATCTGACAATTATGATCAGCAATGTGACCGGCTGCTTTCAGGCTGCCCGTCTCAATCCCACGCATCGCCTCAGGTGTCGTCCCAATCGTCACGCGCGAAGATGTCTCGTTCCTCAAATTCCATTGAAATCCCTGATAAATCCCTGTGCCATCACAAACATTTCCAACTGCAGCAGTTGCCTTTGGCTGAGCTTCTTTTTTCTTTTCGTCTTTGGATTGATCCTTCTTTTCTTTATTTTTCTTATCGTTTGAATCCTTTTTGCTCCTTTTCCGGCCGGACTTCTTTCGCTTGCCTCGCTTATGGCGGTGTTTCCTTCTGCCACTTCGACCGTCATCTCCGGAATCATTTCTTCGGCTGCGGTCACGCTCTTTCCGGTCAGGCTCCCGATAACCTCCGGTCAGCCACCCGAAAAAGATAAACACAATTGCCACCACATGAAGCACCGCAAACAGATACACTCCCGTCAGAAGATACGGGTGCAGCGCAGGAAATCCAAGCAGCGCCACTGCAAGCTCCAACACTGTAAGCAGCGTTAAAAATGTTGGCACGACCATAGTCTTTGATCCCTCTGCCAGAAACAGCATGCACATGGCAAGAAGACAGAACAGTACCGGCAGGCCTGCTGCCACACCTCCGGCGATAAGCAGATCGGAGGCTCCTGCATCATCAGCATAATGAAGCCCCTCCTTCACATCCCCCCAGGAAAACGGTGCTTTCATAATATGATCATCCGGCACACTTCCCTGCTGTATATATGTGTAAGCGGCACTGCCTCCCGCTTTCAGCACGTCCAGACCCGACAGGGTCATGTCCTGCCCGGCTGCCTGAAAACTGCAGAACGGCAGGAGCAGGGACAGCAGTGCAAAAAGAAGTGCAAGTGCCGCTATATTTTTCATAAAACGTCCATACGCTCTCATTATAAATCTCCCCTTTCCTGTATGTTTCATTGAATTATATGCCTCATACACGGGGATATCAATGTCAAAATTATGATATTTTTATGACATCGCATTTCGCCCTCCCTGCATTGATCTCTGCATCCAGATATACGCTCCCACACAGATCACAATCGACAAAATAGAGCCTGCCGGTGCCGCAAATCCCATCGGAAACAGATTATGCGGATACATTTTCGAGGCAAGGTAAGAACCCGGAATACGCAGCAATAAAATTGACAAAATATTGTGGATAAATCCAATATATGATTTTCCGTATGCACAGAAATATCCGGTAAAACAGAAATGAATTCCCGCAAAAATACAGTCAATAATATACGAGCTGATATACTGGCTTCCCAACAGGATCACTGCCGCATCCGTTGTGAAAATACCAACTGTCTGCTTTGAGAAAAGTTCGATCAGAATGGTCATGACGATCCCATAACTGCCGGTGATCAGAATCGCATAGCAAAGAAGCTTTCTCGCCCGGTCATGCCTTCCTGCGCCGATATTCTGTGCAGATAATGCAGACACCGTTGCCAGCATGGAGGATGGCACGATAAAGATCATACCGATCAGTTTTTCCACAACACCGACTGCCGCTGCATCATTCAGCCCACGATGGTTGGCGATCACACTGATCACAATAAATGCGACCTGAATACAGCCGTCCTGCACGGCAACCGGAATACCGATCTTTAAGATCTGACCCAGAACATCTCTCTTCACCCGAAGCTCCTTCTTCGTCAGATGGATTCCCGTTTCCTTGCGGCGGATCGCAATCAGAGATATGATCACGCTGATCGTCTGTGCCAGAGTTGTTCCCAGTGCAGCACCGATCGGTCCCATTCCAAGACCTCCGATAAACACATAATCTAACACAATATTGGCAACGCAGGCAATCGCAATGAAATACATCGGACTTTTGGAATCGCCAAGTCCGCGGAAGATCGCACTGATCACATTGTATGCAGTGATAAACGGTATCCCCAGGAAACAGACGAACAGATACTGTCTCGTTCCGGCAACTGCCTCTGCCGGGATCCCGATCAGGGTAACGATCGGATTTACCAGAAATACAAGAACCGCCATGACCACAACCGACATTCCCATAAAAAATGTCACCGTGTTGCCGATCGAAGCCGAAGCCGCATCAAGCTTCCCTGCTCCGACACTTTTGCCGATCGTCACCGTTGTTCCCATCGCCAGTCCGACAATGATCACCGTCAGCATATGCATAACCTGTCCACCGTTGGAAACAGCAGTAATCCCGTCCACACCGTCGAACTGACCGATAATAAACAGATCTGCCATTCCATACAGCGTCTGCAAAAAATAAGACAGCAGATAAGGCAGCGCAAAATATGCGATCGTTTTCCCGATATTGCCGGTCGTCAAATTTCTTTCCATCTTTGGTACCGTACCTTTCTATCAAAATCCACATCATCAAGATTAAACTTTATAACAGATGTAAAGTCAAGGTGTCCAAATCTGTAAAGATAACATCCTCTATAGTGCCCTGAAACGCCAAAGGGCGTAAAATGACATTTTTAGCAGTTATTCGAGCACTTTTAAAAGACATTTTTGTTTCGTTCCATCCCCAGCATACTCTTCGCCAGCCAGAAGAAGAACACCAGCACCAGTATCGGGATGACGCAGGAGGTGACTAACATCACCGCCAGAACTTCAATAAACTGATTGATCACGTTTTCGACCTTGTCCGTAATATCGGACACACCGTTTTTAATACCGGAAATGATGCCTGACAGTACTCCGCTGTTATCGCTGCTGTCACTGTCCTGCTGTCCGTCACTGCTGTTCTGGATATCCTTCGTTGCTTCCTTGGCAGCATCCACCGTATCCCGGATAGAAGACTGATACGTATGCTCGATCAGATCAGACACCTTGACGCTGGCAGGAATAACCAGAACGATTGCAATAGCAAATAACGCAAACTTTCTTGCCAGCTTTTTCCATGCATCCTTTGCAATTGCCGTTCCCGCCGAATAAAGGACACAGGCAATCGGGATCAGCATGACAAACGAAGCATAGCCGGTCACTGTGACCAGATATTTCTCAACATAGATCGCACAGAGAACGATCAGGAAATAGGTACTCATATCCGCCAGCTTTTCTGCGATCGGGGTTGCCGTGTCTCCCGGAAGCAGCGTGATTGCCGCAGACGCCGCCGTTGATGCTGCTGTCAGCTCCAGAACCGTTGCCTTTTTGTCGTCAAGTGCCGTGATCGTTTTCTCATGAAAGTCTGCCGATGCTGCAAACCTTGACACGACCAGTGCTGAGATCAGTGCCATCACAAGCGGCAGAATGATCCCGACCCACCGTTTTGTATTTTCATTCCATGTAGTATTCACCCGGTTTTCTCCTCTCTGATGTTTTCCTTTACCTTACCATATAAGCATCCGATACTCAAGATAAAACTGCCGGAGACACCACAATGGCATGGATCCCCGACAGTTCTATCATTAAGATTATTATTTTCTCAAGCTTCGCACATTGATTATGGGTGCAGTTATATATTTATGTGAAGCTTATTAAGCAAAGCCCTGTTTCTAATCGAAGCTATATTTTAATTTCTGTTCTATGCTTTGATTTTTGCTGTTGAACAACCTCCCTTTTTCTTAAGCCATTTTGTATATGACTTTTTCTGTGTTTTCGGAACACGGATCGCTGCATTCTTACGGATGCACTTAAATGCATTCTTTCCGATGGATTTTGCTGTGAGCTTCTCTGTTTTGATCGTGATCTGCTTCAGCTTTTTACAGCTTCGGAAGGCATCCTTTCCAATGGTTTCCACATTCTTACCAATGGTTATTTTTGTCAGCTTTTTGCAGTTTCGGAACGCTCCTGCACTAAGAGCTGTGACCTTATAGGTTACTTCGGAATACGTGATCGTATCCGGAATCACAACGCTTCCCTTGATATTCTTTTTCGCCTTAACACAAGAAACCTGATCGGTTGCAGTTACACGGTAAGTCACGCCCTTCACCATAAAGAACATGCCGATTGCTGCCTTTCCATCATCCTTTCCTGCTTGTGTCCCGTCTGCTGATGCTCCATCTTTTCCGGTGGCGGACGCATTATTCGGTTTTGACGATGCCTGTGTGCCATCCGGGCTGCCGGGGCTTTGTGGTATGTCCGGTTTTCCAGACACCTGCGGTACATCCGGACTGCCGGAGCTATGTGGCGTGTCCGGTTTATCGGATACCTGCGGCACATCCGGACTGCCGGAAATCTGTGGTGTATCCGGCTTATTCGTCGGAATCACAGGACTTTGCGTTGGATCCTGCGGCTTTCCGGAGACAACCGGTGAACTGCTTTCTCCCGGACTCTGTGTTGGGGCTGCTGATTCTGCCGGCTTCTCACTTGCCGACGGATCTTCAAATACAGCAGTTACCTGAATGTCGTCCGTCAAGGCTGTTTTCAGCATTCCATTTACAAATGTGATTCCCTGAACATACTCCGCATCTTTGCCATTGACCTTCCATCCTTTCAGATTCCAGCCCTGAGCCGGAACTGCTTTAAAATAGAGTTTTGAATCCTCCGCATAAGACCCGCCGTTTGCGATTGCTGTACCTTTTTCGGTGGACGCGTTGACAATGCCGCTGCCATCTGCGCCGTACTGTACCAGATAGCTTCCGGTCTTATTGCCGGTGTAGCTAAGTGTACTGTTTATCGTACACACCTCGTATTTTGCAAGCAGCTCATTCACTTCCGCTGTCTCTGCATCCTCCTTAATTCCGGTATAAATACTGTAATCTGCCGCATATGGCTTTCCTTTGCTGTCCTTGCCAATTTCCTGCTCATTGGCACCGGCAGTAAACAGAGCTCTGGCGGCGTCTTCATCTCCGGAAGACAAGCCCCGGAATTTTAACTGCGCAGCTGCAAACTGATATTGGTAATCTGTCGTTTTGCTGACATCCACCGTAACCGGATCAACCGTTACATGTAGCTGTGCCTTCTCGATCTGTACCTCCCGGGAACATTCATAAGTCACGCCATCCTTTGTTATCGACGCTTCCAAAATATACTCGCCCGGCAGCTCGTTAACCGCCCATTTGCCGTTTTCCACGGTGATCGCAGTGCGCTTCCGATCCTTTTTGCCTACCAATGTAAAGGAGGCCGCTTCCGTAACATCCTCTACCTGATCCGTCTTGGCAAGACTCATCTGAAGCGAAATTTCCTCTCCGTAAACCGGCGTATTCTCCAGCTCTACTCCCGGCAATGTCTTTTTCTTGGAATTATATGCTGTAAAATACTGCGGATTCTCCGCCGCTGCACCATAATACTCCTCATCTCCCTGATATTTTACCGTTAATTTATAGTAGCCGGTTCCAAACGGCGTCCACTTTCCTGAAGCACACCCATTTGTAACAGTAAGCGCTGTATTTTCTGTTTCTCCTGTCGTCAGATTCATGATTTCGCAGACCGCTTCCCCGTTTAACGGCTCCTCCTCTTCAGAGACAATCTGTGCAGACAGCGTCTGCTCCTCGCCTCCCACCGGCTGTGTATGGGTGATTGTCTTCCGACCGGAAGCAAGCCCATAAACATATTCGTCATCATATGGAACCGTGCTCTCATAATCATCTGCGGTAAGTTCCCTATACTTTAAATGGTTAAAATTCTCTTCCGTTATCTCCACCGTCAGATCCATATTCGGAGACAGCGTATCGGTCTCAGGATCATTTTCACGGCTGCGGACAGAACCTTTGTCAGACAGATAATTTTTCAACTTTGTACGGGTTGCATCGTCCTTAAAAATTCTCAGGAAAAGATAGTGAAACGATCCGGACTGTGCTGCATTTACAATTTGATCCACCGTCGCTTTGTAATTGCTGTCGGAGGCACTTCCTTCCAATTCTTCCAGAATAACCGCATCCTCTGTAATTTTTTTACCTACAGTCACAGAATAATTGCCTGTGTACTCCCCAAAATATTTCACATTGCCCTTCAGCTCTGCCACCTGCAAATTACCATTTGTCACCTTGACCGTCAACTTCAACGGCTCGTAGCTTCGCGTCTCTTCTTCCTTCTGCACCTTTTCCACATCAGCTGCACGACCGCTTGTTTTCTCCAACGGATCCATTCTGACAACCGATGCAAGACGCTGTTTTAAAGTAAGAGCCGCCGGTTCGCTGTCGATCTCGATCGTTTTGCCGTAAAACTGAGAAACAACGCATCGATACTGCCATCCGTCCATATCCGCAGTCACATCCGGCACCGCAAGATCCATACTGTCTGCACCGTCAATGTCCTCCCACACTGCACCTGCTCCCTGTCTGCACGGGCACTGATACCGCACAGAACCATTGCTTCCCTTTACCGGTGTCGCGTAAATCGAAAATTCTGCTTTCCCGCCTTCCACAACCGCCGTATCCTCCGGCTGCAGTTCAATTGTCGGTGTATCTGTTCCGGCAGCGTATTTGGTTCTTCCATACACCGGAAGGCTGGATGCACTTGTCTCCATATAACCAACACTCTGCATCGTAAAACGGTATGTCTTTCCCGGCTGAAGCAGACCGTTACCGATCGTATAACCGGATCGGGCGGAAGAAACTTCTGCAATCGGCGTTTCTTCCTCATTATCCTCCAACAGGCAGATGCGATAGCGCACTCCCTTACGGTTGCTGTGTGTCCAGCTCAAGGTCAGGGAATCCGCTGTGGCATCCGTCACTGTAATGTCAGATGGCAGTGCCGGTGGTGCCTCCTGTCCCTTCACAAGATAGCCAAGCACCTTTGTCCGTTGTCCGTTTAACATCGTATCCCATGTTCCGAATCGCCACATGAAGGAATAGGACTGCTCTACATTCGCAGGAATACCGGCAACCGTTCCGGAATATTCCGCTCCGTTATAATTCGTCCATGTCACGCTGCCGTTTGCCTCGGCACCCGCACTGACACCGGTCTTAACACCGCCTTCCTCTGTCACAAGATGTGTCTCCACACTGGTTCCCCAGGTCACGGTATCCGAATTTTCACTTTCCACTTCAATTCCCTGTGTGATAGAATTGCCTCCCCTGCTGACTCTAACGAAATTATCCTTTGCACCGGATACATCATCAACGACCTTTCCTCCATCGAAAGAGGCTCCGATCGCAGCCCGGTAGGAAAACGGATCGCCCGGCGTGTTCGTCAGAACATTTCCGCGGATCTTGTCAAATTCACCGTTTTCCTTCGCAACACGGTCATATTCTGTCACTGTAAGCATGGTCATACGCGGTGTCTGAGGCACGGAAACATAATAATCCTTCCAGCTTCCCGCAATCTGCTGTCCGCACTCATATCCCTGCTCCAGTGC
>ENA-ORKV01001654-ORKV01001654.1-human-gut-metagenome-genome-assembly--contig:-NODE-1654-length-16049-cov-5.638618_pt1 | contig 16049 bp, 15 predicted proteins | sample MGYA00243058_ERZ508805 | MGnify/ENA primary metagenome ERZ508805 (study PRJEB26277, sample SAMN04329770) | human gut metagenome | biome: human-associated habitat | host: Homo sapiens | place: USA... | reverse complement strand
CTGAGGCTGAGCTTCTGGCGGGTTAAAATGGGAAAAGTTTCTCATTTTAACTTGTACTAAATCTTGACATAGGGCCAACAAGTTCATGGTAGCTTCTCTTATAGTGGCTGCTATCATAACCGAAGCTCCTGCCAGTTTTGTATTTGTAGAGCTTGGAGCGGATAGAGGTAAAGAATACCATAAACCATATTGCGAATAGGAGAACGGGAACCAAAAGCTGATAGGCTTTATAGAAGAGTTGGTTGCGTTCTGTTATTTGTGTAATGGTGCAGAAAAATGTAAATACATAATTTCTGCTTAAATATAACGCTACTGCAAAAAGTGCGTGAGCTAAAAAATTGTAGTATTTTAAAAAATATAAAATTCCGTATTTTTTTATCATCTGATTATTTCCTCCGTTATATTATTGATTTTTTGAGAAGAGTGCCTGCCCCAATTTTCAAGTTCTCTCAAAGTGTTGAGGGCAAGGCGTTCAGCTTCTCTTTGCATTTTTTCAAGTTCCTTTTGGGTAGAATCCTGATTAGAGTCAGTAGCTTCTTTTACTGAATTTTCTATTTCATGTTCTACTTTTGCTAAAGTGTTTAATGTGTTACTTACCATAATTTTTCTTCCTCATAAGATTTGGTGGTTCCTGCAGTTCCTGCAGTTCCCCAACCTTGATTGGTTCCCCAAGAATCGTTGCCCCAAGTCTGCTCTTTTTCACGCTCTACAGATGCGGTTCTCTGACGCTCTTCGAGTTCCTTAATTCGCTCCTGAGCTTGTGCCAATTCCTTGTCTTTTTCAGCCAATTTCTCATTGACTGCTTCGAGCTGTCTGTCCTTGTCGGCGATTACTTCACGGGCTGCAGATTTTAACTGTTGGTTTTCAGTTTCCTTTTCACGGAGTTTCTGTTTTAAAGCAGCCTTTTCTCTGTCAGATGATGCTTCTTTGGATTTTTCTCTAGAGAGGTCGCTGTCTTTTTCTTTTAAACGCTCCTGCAAAGTATCAATTTCTTTGCTTCGGTTTTCAGCAAAATCACGAAGTTCCATGATGACGGCATCTTGCCTTGTTATAGTGTGATGCGTAACAGCTAATTCTTTTTCTCTTTCTTGGAGCTTTTGATAGAGCTGTTGGTTTTCTTTTTCAAGGCTTTTAATCTGTTCTAAAGAGAGCCCCGTTTCTTTGGAAATTTCCTTCAAAGATTTTACGGAAATTCCCTTGCCAGAAGTGACTCCCGATGCAACGGTAGCTTTCACTCCTGCATCGTCCAACCATTTCTGATAATTTGGGTGCCATTGTTTCAAAACAGCACGCTTTGTGAGTTCGTCACTACAGAGCCTAAAATTATATCCTTCGTGTTTGTGGTCTGGTACTGCAGGGATATACATTACATGCAAATGTTTTGCTCCTTCGGCTACTGTTACGCCGTCTTTTAATACCTTTCCTTCATCACAATGAACCTCTGCTAAAATGACTGATTTTTCGCCCATTGGAAGAGTGGAGCAGATATATTTATAAGACTCTTCAAAAAAGAGCTTTTCTTGTTCTGGGGGACAGTCTGTAGGAAGTGTACAAACAACTTCATTACAGAGCACAATATTTTTACGCTTATAATGAAAAACTTCCTGCATTACTTTCTTGCGATATTTTTCAATTTCTTTTGCCGTTTCGCCCCTGCGAATTAAAGAATAATTTTCGCTCTTTTTTAATGGGTCTACTTCCATATTGGTAGGACATTTTCCGTCCTGAAATTCACGGATATTATGCTTGATAACACCAACAATACCCGTGCTATATTTTTCTATTCTTGCCATACGCATATATCCTTTCTTTTTTCTTTTGGGTCAAGCTTCGATGCATAATTGGAAATGGTCGCCTGATTACATTGGGAGTGATAACGACCTTTGGAATCAGGCTGCGAAACTGTCAAAGGTCGCTTGGCAGCTTCCCAATGACAGCTTCTCTTTTTATATTTGCTACTATCTGAAACAGCAGCGGTGCAGCTCTTTCAGATAGCACCAAATATAAAAAATTTCCAATTCTGCATCTCACTTTCCCTACAAGCTAGGGAATCAAGATTCCCCGACCTGCGGTCGCCCGGTGGGTAGCTTGCTTTCCAGAGACAAACCTTGCAGGTTTTTCTCTCGCAAGACGCGACTCTTTTCGGCTCGTTGCTTCACTCATCCGTTTAGCAATTCAGAGCTTTTGTTTATGTAAGCAAGCTTCCATAAACTGAGCTCTTCATTACTAAACTACTTCGTTCAACAACGATAGGAGCTGCGCCCCTACGAAAGAAAAATATTTCCCTGCGGTCAATAGTTTTCTTTCTACCCTGCGTTGGTTCTGCAGATAAATCAGCTGAACCAAAAGGGGCTTTGCCCCTTCGTAAAAGCATAGCTTTTACTACCCCTTTTTCTCTACCGATACATTTATTCTCCACGCTTGGTATTGAAATAATTTAAGCTGCTATCGGTACAGAAAACCGAAAGAAAATCTTCAAAATCTTTGGCTGTTTTTAAGCCAAAATATGAAACGATTTTCTTCTCAAATTCGCTTGCTAAATCAGCTGAATTTTCGACTAATTTCTTCAATTTTTTTGCGTCCATTCCGTACTGCATTTTTACTGCTTTTTCAAAGAGTTTTTGCAGTTCTTTTAAGTTAGCATTTTCCTGCTCTAATTCATGGATTTGTTCTGTAATAGTAGACATATTTTTTACTCCTTTTCATTCTTGAATAGTAATGTAAATAGAGGGAGCGTCTGCCCCCTCATTTACAAGTGGACATGTGGTTGATTTCGTGATATGTCCTATCTCCATTTTTTTGACCGCCAAGTCTTAAAAATGGGTGCAAAATATCCGCTATGGATATGTATTGCCATAGTTCAAATTTACGAATAAAAATTTCAAGGATTTTGGAGTTTTAAGAAGTGATTGAGAAACTCAGATTTATTTGATATAATTACGATTGCTAAGTCGGTAATAATTCAATAAAAATGAGTTATTATCACGGGCTCCAAATGCTTCCAACATTTGGAGCCTTTTTTTCTTAAATTCTCTCATTTAGGTATCCTCTTCGGTTGCGTTTGTTTCTTTCTTTACAAGGCGTTCCTTGCCGATATAAAGGCTTCTTTCTTTTGGATGATTCCTAAAATATTCGATGCCTTCTTCCTCTGTAAAATCGTGTACATAGTAGCGTTGAGATGCGACTACATTCTCATCATCATGATAAATTTCGTCTGCATCTTTTAAGTCGGAATTAAAGAGTTCCATGATATTGGAATTTTTAAATTCCCATACCTTCAAAAGCATAAAATGCAGGGTTCTGTCACCCTCGAACTGGAAGGATGTATAACAGCAAAGCAGGTTTCCTTCTTTGCGATACATATATACACTCGGATTAAGACTGTTATTTTCGATTCCAAACAAGAAATTAAATGTCATCGAATCATGTGCCTTGCGTGGGTCGTAAACTGTCAAAATGGGTGTGCCACTACGAAGATATGTTGCGATATTGTCAATCGTAAAATCTTCATCATTGAAAATCGGTATCGTGAGGGTTTTCTTCTCTTCATGAGTTACCGATTTTTTCTGTTTCTTGAAAAATCCGAACATTAAGATTCACTCCCTTCTTCTGGTGCCGTTCTGATTATTCTGGTTCCGTGTGGTGGCTCATAATTGCGACCGTATGTCGGGTCATCCTGCACATAAATTGCAAACATTCCTATGGAAGGAGCTTCCATCCACTCTTTTGCATTTAACTGTCTGCCAGGATGCTCGGGGTCATCAATCGGAGTTACCTGCATGTCCATGATTTCTGAAAATCGTGGATATGCTTTGCAACACAGTCTCATTATGTGTTCCTCGAAGTAATGGTCGTAATCTCTTCCGTATTTATGATTGCAGAAGTAAAGTAAATGAGGAATACCATACTTTGCTGAATTACGACACTCAACAACGCCTGCATATTCGCAATGTTCTGCCTGCTCGGGATTTACGATGATGTAATCGTCAGGACAGATTAAATACCCGTTCTTTATCGGGATTTTTTTCATGGAATTACACTCATCTATTTCGTTTGCTGTTATTCGTTTGCCATTATTTAAGAAGGTGGCAATGTCCATATATGCCTGCGTTTTTTCGGAGAGTTCTCCGAAGTTAAAGTCTCCTGCTCCGTCCATTTGGCGGTACAAATCCTTTAATTGTGGCTTGATAAATCCAATCAATTCTTTTTTGACGCTTTCAGGTACATTGCAAAAGATTTCGATAAGCGTATTGATTGTGTTTCCGTATGGGGAACGCTGCTCTGCTTTAATCTGTTCCAAAATATCCCTATTTCGCTCAGTTAAGTCGATTGTAAGTTTGCTTGTAGCCATATTAAAACCTCCTTTCTACTCTTATTATACAACTATTTAAAATTAAACGCAAGAGAAAATATTATAAAAATAATATTTTGGTCTTGAGGATGATTTTAAAATGTAAAAAAATATTATTTTGGTTGTTAGACACCATTCCTACACGCTTTACAGCAGGTCTGCCCGAGCTCCCCAGACCATTTCCTTCGTAGGCTGCCACCAAGGTAGCCTGAACACTCGGAACAAGGTTCGATTAAATCCCCCTTTGCCAATCGGTTCCCCCAGAGGGAACCCCTTTTTTCTCCGACATACGCTTCATTTTCCACTTTCATTATAATGTGCTCCGTTTCTCTCTCATCGGTTTGCGAATAGCACTATAACAGACTCCCTTCTGCTTTCAAGGGTTGCCCTACGGCGTATCGTTCCGCAGATCCTCACGAGGATTGCTCCACTTGCCCCTTGAAATCATTCATTCCGCCTGTTAGTTGTCGTGCCACGCAAACCCGATAGATGAGCGAGAAACTCAGAAAGCACATTATAAATTATGAAAGGAGAAAATTAGATGAAGCCTATTGTCTACGAAAAATTAAAACGCTCCCCTCCAGAAAAAGCTCAAAATCTTGAAAGCACATTATAAGGCTTTGGCGAGCCTGAAAAATCAACCACAAAAATTTACAATTATAAGGAGATTAAAAATTATGATTATTAGAGAAATGATTATCGAGGAATTAAACAACAGAGGTTACAAGGCAGAAGCACAGAACAACATCAAAAACGGCGTAGTTTTTGAGGGTATCAGAATTATGAATGATAGCAATGTTGCTCCCGTGATTTATGTTGATGAAATTATCAGAAGCGCTGAGGAAGAAAACAAGAGTTTTAATGAGGTTGTATCTGCCGTTATCTCTATATATGAATCTCACAATACCATTGATTTTAATATAGATGAGCTTTTCGACCGTGATTTTGTTTTAGGTCACTTATACATAGGTTTACAGAGAGAAAGCACAGAAGAGCTTGTAAAAAGACCTTGTGCAGAGCTTGACGGAATCGAGAGCTATCTCTACATCAGAAGAGATAAGGACGACAGAGAAAGCTATTCTGTAAAATTGAATATGGGGCTACTTGCAAGAACAAATATTTCTGTAGAAGAAGCTTGGAAGTCAGCAGAGCAGAACACCAAAGCAGAAACCACAATTCAGTCAATGGCTTATGTTATGGCTGAAATTATGGGAATGGAGTATTCGGAAGAATTAGAAAATATGGTTCCATATCCTTTATATGTACTTTCTAACGAAAGTAAGACAAAGGGAGCATCTGCCGTATTGAATAAAGAAGTGCTTGCACAGTTCGGACGCAAGCACAACACAGAAAAAATCGTTGTGTTGCCGTCATCTATTCACGAAATGCTTTTAATTCCTTATACAGAGGAAATGAGCTTGGAAGAATTTTCTGCAATGGTTACAGAAGTTAATGGAAATGAGGTTGCACCTGAGGAGCGTCTGACAGATAGAGCCTACATCGTAACACTTTAATATAAAATTGCTTGTGTTGGGGGAGCAATCCCCCACACAGAAAGGAGATTTTACAGTATGACTAATGAAATGATAATTTTAAATGCGAGATTTGATTTAATGGAAGAAGGAATTTTAAAAGGTACGGGAAATATAATCACGGTTGAAAATGAGGACGGCGAAAAAATTGAAATGGAAGAACCCGAAGAAATCCATACATATCAAGGTTGGAAATCCATAAACAGACAAGTGAAAAGGGGCGAAAAATCCATTGCTACTATACAAATTTGGAAACATACCACCAAGAAACCGAAGAACGAGGACGAGCAGGAGCAAGAGCGAATGTTTTTAACAAATGCGTTTTTCTTCACGGAAGCACAGACCGAAGCAATCGCACAGTAATTTTCAAAAGGGAGCTGCCGCAAGGGAGCTTCCCTTTTGACTGGGGGAACCTGAGCCGAGCCGTCCCCCAGACCCCCATCCCAAGGGCAACCGATACTTTTTTGTTGTCCTTTTGGGATGCAGCCGACCGCCACGCCTACAAGGAGAACCCCCACGCTGCGCCCCGACCTTGCGGTCGTGCCCGTTCTCCTTGACCTCTCCCCGCGAAAAAAGAAAGCTCTGTTGCGTTTTTATTGCTCGATAACCAGGATTTCATCATGGTTACTCGCTAATAATCGCATACAGAGCCATTTTAAAAAGAATCCGTCACAATAATTTGATTGTCAGGAGTATAAAGCGTAAAACTTTTGACTTTTACTATCGTTTGTCCTTTGATGTACATATCTGTTGTTTGATGAAAAAATGTTTCTATGTATCGGTTCTTAGTATTGTTATCTTCTGCAATTCCAAGATGATTGTATTCATTATTGGCTTTCTGCTCAAATAGAAGATAGTCGCTTTTGATTTTAGATTTGATAAGTGCAGGATTAAAGTTTATTACTGCATCGGTATAGGTTAATGTAGTCAGATTATCATAAGAAAAACTTGCATATCTTGATTCTATATCAGGATAAAATACACTTGCTTTTACCATTGCATCAGTAAACTTATTTTTCTTAATACGGCTTATGATATATTTGGTCTGTACCGTTTTGTTGCTTTTATCATTAAACAACTGGATGAGCTGTATATCTGTTAGTTTGTGCAGCCCAAGCAGGTGTATGAAATTTTCTTCTTTGTATGTAAAATCAATAATCATTCCGTTCGATAGCAGATATTCTGCTCTGCAGTTTTTTAAACGGATGTAATCATTGTATTTTTGCAATAAGTCATTCATAGTAATTCCACCTATCTTTACAAGAAAAAATGCTCCTGACAAAAAATCAGGAGCATTACTACTTCTTTTGTAAGGTTCCTTGTTTTTCAGCTTTGCAGCCTATTCGGGAGAGCGAACCGACTCTCATTTGGGAACTCCAATCGTGAGCCGAACGACCACGACCTTCTTCGTTCAACTATATTATAACAGAAATATGAAAAAATACAATATGGTATGTAGATAAAAATAAATTAGTTCGTATAATGTATAGATTATACGAACTATAATTTATTGTATTTTCGGTGTTTTCTGCTACAATGAGATTGTAAACGAACTTTTAAGGGAGAAAATACGAACAATGGCAAATAAAACAACGGTTGCTCTCACTCTGGAGCAGTACAAAGAAATTATTGAAACTATGCGTGTGGGTGGTGCAGGGTTCAGAAAAAATGATAGAATTGCTACTTGCTTAGTGTTAGAAGCTAATTTAGGGCTACGCATCGAGGATATATTGGGGCTGAAATTGTCGGATATTGTCAAAGATGGTTCTATTTATAGATTAGATATTATAGAGCAGAAAACAAAGAAAAAGCGTACTTTTATAGTGCCAATAGAGATATATCAATTCATTTTCATTTATTGCTCCGAAAACAATATCGGGAAGAATGATATTATTTTCCCGATTACAGAAAGGGCGGTGCAGAAGCATCTGAAAACCGTCGTTGATTATCTGGGCTATGAGAATATAAGCACACATTCATTTAGAAAGTTTTACGCATCCTCAATTTATGATGCCAATAATCACGATATAGAGCTTGTGAGGGAATTATTACAGCACAGCTCCACAGCTACGACACGCAGATATATAAAGCGTTCATCGGCACAGTTGGAAGATGCAATACAAAAGCATATTCATTTGATGTAAAAAGAATAAAATACATTAAAATAAATTATTATAATGTATTTTATAGGTTTTCTAATGGTATTAAACTATTAAAAAACTATTATAAAAATACGAAAAAAGCGGATAACCGTTCGGATCGGACGGAGCAAAGCTCCTCATCCGAACGGTTACACCGCTTTTTGTGTTTTATTTCGATAGTTCTTCATACATTCGCATAAGTTCTTCAACACATTTTTCTTCGGACATATCTCTTACAGAAAAACCGTATGCCTGCATCACAGCTTTATTATTTTTTGATAGTGCTTTTGACATTTCTGGTGTCATTTTATCTTCATCGAATAATATTTCTAAAGAACAATCGCTGTATAAATTGTATACATCGAGTATTCCTTGGGCAGTCAACTCAATCGCACTGCGTTGCTCTGGAGTTGGCGTAGGCCAAGGAAAATTATTATATACAAGACCAGAAGAATAACGTAGGTCACTTTTCAATCTGCCGCCGATTGCTCTAATCCATGCGTTATGTATATTTGACATTAAGACACCAAACTCATATAAAGTAGCATTTGGTATAACATATAGCTGATTAGAAGCAATTATATCAGAGGTTAAATATTTTATAGGTAAGTATCTTCTGCGTGAAGAACATACAGTAGGGATTGCTAAATAATTACTATTTGGCTGTCTGATTTCAGCAAAAATTGTCGGAGTGGATGCTAATTCATAAGTATTTTTTCTTGAACTCTTACTTCTCCATTCCTTTACCTTTTTTACTCTATCCATTATAAACGCACTTTGTCCGTATGTGGCAGGAGAGACATCTTTCAGCCATATACAATAGCGGTCTATATTGTGTAGAAGTTCATATGCACCGATGAATGGACGAATAAATGGTAAAGCATCAGGATAATTTGTTTTTATATCTTCGTATTCTTCTGCTGAAATAGTATAGTTTCCATCGTCTAATGCAAAACTTCCGTAATTGATTTCTGGTACATCGCATATAGGTGATGATTTCTTTGTAATATAAATATCGGGTGCAGATAACAAATATGAATTTATATTATCAGCAGGTTTTCTTGAAGTATCTTCATATATGAATTTCTCTCGTTTTTTATTGCTCTTACTAAAACCAATAATTACACAATGAACATGAGCTTTAATATGTGCTTCGCTATCCCATTGAAATGTACGATAGGCAAAATGTATTTTTACTCCTTCTTCGCCTAGTAATTTCCATAGGATGCCAGGCTGTTCTCCCTGCGTAATGGAATTTGTAGAAACAAATGCAACATCTATATTAGTTCCCGTGATGTAATCGCTTGCTAATTTATACCATGCAGATACATAATCTAAATTTCCTAAACCGTTCAACTTTCCAAAAACGGTTGCCATATCTTTTTTTTGATGACGTTGTTCTTTAGGAATATTGTCGTCTTTATCCATTTGACGAGCACCAATGAAAGGGGGATTTCCCATGATATAGTTAAGCTCATAAGGATTTACAACATCCGTCCAAGGTATTTCTAGGGCGTTCCCCTCTGTAATATAGGCATTTGTTTTCAATGGTAAGAAATCGAGGTTCATGTGAACCACATCTTCTGTTTCTTTCATCATCTGGCTTTCTGCAATCCAGAGGGCTGTTTTTGCTACTGTTACAGCAAAATCATTGATTTCTATACCGTAGAATTGACTGATTGATACTTGTATAGGGTTTATAGCTTCTCCGAATACAATTTGTCCATGCTGTAATTCTTTTAATACTTCATTTTCTAATCTTCTGATACTGATATATGTTTCGGTTAAGAAGTTACCTGAACCGCAGGCAGGGTCCAACCATTTCAACCCTGCTAATTTGTTCTGAAATGCTTTTAACTTATTATCTTTGGTTCTTTCTACAGATATTTGTTTTATTTCCTCTAATTCGTGGCGTAAATCGTCTAAAAACAGAGGGTCAATTACTTTATGTATATTCTCAATAGATGTATAATGCATACCGCCAGAACGCCTTGTTTCTGGGTTCAAGGTGCTTTCAAATACAGCTCCAAATATAGTTGGGCTGATTGCAGACCAATCAAAATCATCACTTGCATTAGCAAGCAATATGTTTTTGATTTCTTCCGTAAAATGAGGGATTTCTATATTTTCATCGGCGAATAAGCCACCGTTCACATAAGGAAACTTAGAAAGGTCGCTTGTGTCGTAAGGGTCTCTATCTTCAGGTTTTGTATCAAGTATTTTGAAAAGTTCTATGAGTGCTTTTCTTATGTCTGGAGCATCAAATTTTTGCAGATAGTCATGGAACATTTTTTTGTTACTGCTGAAAATACCTGCATCCTCTGCATAAAGGCAAAATACAAGACGCACACAAAGCATATTAAGACTTTTTAGAGCTCTTTCACTTTCTGGGTCAATGTACTGCTTATAAAGTGCATCATAAATAATTCCGACTAATTCCCCTGCTTTTACGGAAATTTCCATTTCTTGGGTGATATGTGTTCTTTCTTGGTTAATTAAAAAGTCCAACATACTGTATTTTGATTGTAAATCGGAAAGCATGATTTTTATAGGCTCTGGCACTCTCATATTCATGTCATATACCCATATTTCCGCAAAATTTGATGTTACAATCCAACGAGCTTTTTCATCATATGGCAAATTATCATTGTAGCGTTTTGCCTGCTCATACGGTGTAAGCTCAATACCGCCCGATTGATGCCCCTTTTTGTCTAAGGCTATTCCGAGTGTCTTTTGTTCGATAATAACTTTTGTTTCGGGAATATATGCATCAATTCTTTTCGTGTTACCGTCAACAATAACTTTCTTTTGAAAATCTATTCTGTCTGTTGCATTTTCAACACCAAGAACTCTGTCTAATATATCTAACCAATAGGAACGGTCATCCTCGTCCTCTTTTCCTTTGTTACGCCATTTATTATAGAACTGGCGTGATGCTTCTCGTCTTTCTGCATCCGTCATATTATCAACCTCTATTCTAATCCTAATAATTTTTTAAATGCTTCTTTTAGGTTTACTTCTTTATATCCCATGATAGCAACAAATTTATCAAATCATATAGTTATTAAAATCAATGGATATACTCTTCAGGTAATCGAGTCCTTTCAGTTTATTATATGCGTTCTCCATTTTCTCTCGATACAAGTGTAATCTCTATATCATAACCAAGGGCATCTGCAAATTTACGCATTTCAGCTTCGCTAAAATTATTGCGTTTGAATTTATTGCTTGCGTTCGGAGCAGACATTCCTGTAAGTCTGGCAAGCTCTGAAAGCTTCATATCATTTGTTTTTACCATTGCAATTCTTAATTTTTCAGCAACTATATTATTATTCTGTTCAGACATATCTTTTTTTCCTTTCACTATTAAAATAATTTATTTTAATGTATTATAATGTAAAATAGTTTATTATAAATTATGATTCTCAATGTACTCTTCTACTGCAAGGCATATAAATTCAGGTAGCTTTCTGCGGTCTTTCTTTGCAGCTTCCATGAACATTTCTTTTTGTGCAGGAGTACAAGTTAAACTGAATTGTACTTTTCTTTCTGATTCAGGAACGGCACCTCTTCCGAGGGTTCCGCCTTTGGTTCCAAGCTTTGGCTTCGGTGTATAATATGGACTGTAATTTCGGTTAGGGTCAACCTCTGCTTTTACTGTTTTCTTTGCAGGAGCTTTTTTGGTAGGTTTAGGAGCTTCTGCAGGTTGTTCTACAACCTTTTCAGCAACATCTTCTGTTTCCGTACCGAAGTCAAGACCGTCCATGACACCGAAAGAAGTGTTTTTTTCTTCGGTTTTAGTCTCTCCTTTTACTCTCATTATTTAGCTCCTTTCTTTAAAAGTTCCTTCGTAAAGTCAACATAGTCTTGTGCTGTAGTAGACTTTGGAGCGTATTTGATAAGCGTTGTTCTCTTCGCTTGTGCCTGCTGTGCATTGGCACTTTCACGAATGGTTGTTTCAAATACCTTGGTCTGCATCTGTGCTGATATGTTTTCTAATGCTTCTTTTACTTCTTTAGCTAGCTTTTGACGGCTTTTATATTTAACTAATAGCAATCCTGCTATTTTTAAATTCGGATTTTGGTATTTTCTGACTGAAACAAGGGTTTTGTTCAGGTCAGAAAGTCCTTGTATTGCGTAACGGTCGGCTGTAATAGGAATTACAACCTTATTAGCAGATACAAGACAATTCTTTAAAAGCATATTATCTGCAGGAGCTGTATCAATAATTACATAATCATATCCTTTCAGTTCCTCTAATGCTTCTCTTAAAATGTATAAAGCTGCAGCATCATTTGCAAGCGTTATGTCTGCTTTCTTGAGTTCTGGGTCAGATGCTACAATATCGCCGATTTCCGTATGCTGAATTGCTTCTGCTATTGGTAGCGGGTCATCTCTATCCAAAATCACATCATATAAAGTAGCTGTGTCCTTTGAAATGGCTCTGTATGTGTCTGTAGAGTTCCCCTGAGGGTCGGCATCTATCAAAAGCGTTTTCTTGCCCTGCTCTGCAAGAATAGATGCTAATGCAGTTGCGGTTGTTGTTTTTCCGATTCCGCCCTTTTGATTTGCTATGCAGATTACTTCCAAAATTGAACCTCCTTTTCAATACATTAAAATAAACTATTATAATGTATTTTAATGTATAATAATCTTTAATACTGTATTATAACTTATTATAATGTAAAATAAATTAAAAATCAAGTGAAAAACCAAGAAAAAACAAAATTTTTTTAATTTTTGAGTGAAAAACTATTGATTTTAAGAATTAAATACCATAGAATATAAGAGTAGATGATTTGAGTAATAAAAAAAAGAAGCTTTTGGCGAAGCTCCTTTTTTCAAAATCTTATTCATTTCAGCTCTTCATAGGAATTGGCGTTCCTATAAAATTGACTCAACCACGAATCACAATCATAAGCTGATGATAACCAAAGTGCGATTGCACTCAGCTATCTCTATGTATTATTATAAGGTTTTTTATGCCTAAAGTCAACCGCTATATGTAGATTTTATAAGGGTTTGGCGTACGAAATAGGGCATTTTCCCCTAGGGAATCTTGTAGGTATGTATGTGATAGTCGGCTAGTCATATACATACCTTTTTTAACGCCAAACTTGCTTTGAAGTAATCGAAGAGGGCGGTTCGTATGGAGCATACTACTCGATTGGACATGCTATCTGGAAAGACGATACCAGTATAAAAAATGGTAGTATAGTACAGCTCATTCAATAGAATGTACTCGGCGAGAATTGGACGGAACATCACGGTTCTGGTCGTCAGGGGTTGAATGCGGAAGAATGACCCCGTTATGCCTAACCCTTGCTCATTTGCAAGGTACATTGGTTAAAACTATCCCGTGGAAGCACAATGGTAACCCGTGGCAGCTATGGTATTACGGTTGCGGGGAGCGCACAGATTAGCCGAAAGGCTTACGCAAGTGGACGATAGGCGGTGGAGCTTGTAGAAAGTGTGTAGGAACCTTGTTAGAGTAGCAGGAAGCGAAATAACAATGCTAACTAAGTCAGATGTTCGGAATACGGATACCTCAGGCGATATACGGCCTGCATCTTATTTTGCGTTGACTCTCTATCAGAAATGATAGGGAGAGTGCGCCCAAAAGCCGTTTCCTAGAGTTTCAACCAGCCTGCATCTGAGGTATTGCAAAGTCAAGGTTTTTTTAATAATTTTTTATAAATGTATGTAGGAAATGGCTTCCGTTGGAATAGTAGAAGTGTGGTAAGGGTGGGTAACTGACAGTTTACGAAGTTGTTGGTAAGCTGTGGGCAAGGTGTTGTGCAGATTGTGGGCAGCTTGTCCATCGGCTTATCAATGACGGAGTGTCAGTTATCCATGCTTTCCACGCTTTATAGATACATTAGAAATTCAATGGTTTAATAATGGTGTTAGATAATTTAAAATAAACTATAATAGATTATTTTAAATTATTATAATGTATTTTAAATTAAAATAATGTAAAAAGAGGTAAATGCTTTGTTAGAGCAAATACCTCTTTTTTTATGCAGTTCCCAGAAGTCTGCAGTTTATATATTCTTTGTCTATGCTTACAATCTTTAATTTTGCTTCCCTTTGAATATCAACTTCATAGAAATTAGGCTCATAATTTACATTTCCCATATAGGTTACTTTAGAGCCTGCAGGAACATAAAGTCTGAGTTTTTTCTCATAATTCAGTTCATGACCTTTGATAAGAGAAGTGCACATAAATCCTTTTTCTAAGAAGTCGATTCCTTTGATGCCGTTAGCATTGGTAATCATTAGTTCATAGACATAATCACATATACCTCTGTAAAGTATAAGGTCTGCATCGGTTGTGTGAGTGTTCATCATTTCTGCAATCTGGTTGTCGGTGTCATCAGCTCTGTTTTGTCGGAACCGTTCATTTATAGATTCTGCGCTGTAAGCGAGACAGTATTCCATACTGTATTTATTAGGGTTGTCCTGCAGATGTCTTTCAGGCTCTTTGTTAATGTGTGTTTCAGCGTATTCATGAGCATTGTCTGTATTGAGAGCTAATTTATCCCAATTAGCCCCAATTCCGCAAATAAGCTCTTTCATACGATAGAAGAGTGTTCTAATCATAATAAATGCTCCTTTACTTGAAATAATAGGTTTTTTCAGCTTTGATGTACTTTCCTTTGTAATAGATGACAAGTTCATCTGTGTTAGGAAGGTCGCCGAAGCTTTCAGGTTCAAATATTTTCTCACGGGTTTCTGATACAGAGCGTCCGACTGTGCCGTTTTGCGTCTGCTGTTCGGAGTTGCTGATTTTTAGAACTTTACGGGTTCCGATAAGTCGGCTTGCCCAATCTCTTGTATCTGGGTCCATAATGGACAAGAAACAATTCACTTTCACGCAATCCATAAGAAGCTTTCTGCCTGCCAATCCGTAGTGCTTCTCAATCATAGCAAGTGACTGACACGAGAATAGGAGAGAGCAGTTGTAAGCTCTCATCAAGGCTGCAGAAGAAGCAATAACGGGCATGGCGGGAATTTGTCCGAACTCATCAAGAACGAATGCAATCGGCGGTTCCTGCCCCTCTTTACGGTATAACATGGCACTCATGAAGGCTTGGTAAATCATCGCTATGACGGGAGCCATGAGCGTAATTTGATTAGGGTCTATCTGAATATAGATGTCAATATAGTTCTCAAGGTCTACAGGAGAGATTACATTATCATCATTAGTGAGAAGTGTTTTCATTATATCGGTTCCGAATAATCTTGCGGAGCTTACCAACTTTGAATATGTTCCACTAACATTCTTCTCATTTTCCCCGTAGAAGTGGTTTGTATAAGCCTGAGCATATTTATCTTCTGATTTCATAATCTCAAGTACCCATTTAGAGTAGTTGCCGACAACAATTTCTTCAATAATGTTCGGGAATGAAATTGTATTATCCTGATTAAGTAAATAAAGGCAAATTCCCGTGAAGAAGTCCCTTGCGCCGTCTACGAAATATTTAGAATCGGCTCCACCTTCCTCTGGTATGATTGTGATTGCAAGATTTTCAAGAAAGATTGCTCTTTCCTGCGGTTTCATTTTGCGTGCATCTACAAGGGGGTCATAGTGTGCAGATTCCTGCCAATGAATTGTAGAAAAACGCTTGATACGGCGAAATTTTTTGTTTGCTTCATAAATATCGCCTTTTAAGTCTGTTACCATTACAGCCCCTTTTTGAACAAATTTACCTGCAGCGTTTTTCTTTAAACCGAATTGTCGGCAGGAAGTAATTATAGTGGAAGTGGTCTTACCGTCGCCAGGTGCGCCCCAGACCATAGCACATATACCGTTTTTGTTTGGTTCATAGCTGATGAGCTTGTTTCCTTTTTTTCCAAAGATAAGCCCTGAAGATTCTTTCCAACTCATTGTTGGAAGAGCTTCGATGTCCATTTTCATAGGGTCGGCATCTTGGAAGTATTCAACATGATGCTAGAATATAAATAGTACAAGCCAAAATGAGAAATTCCAAATACACATAAGCATGGTACAATAGAAACATG
>ENA-ORKV01001652-ORKV01001652.1-human-gut-metagenome-genome-assembly--contig:-NODE-1652-length-16075-cov-4.562320_pt1 | contig 16075 bp, 10 predicted proteins | sample MGYA00243058_ERZ508805 | MGnify/ENA primary metagenome ERZ508805 (study PRJEB26277, sample SAMN04329770) | human gut metagenome | biome: human-associated habitat | host: Homo sapiens | place: USA... | reverse complement strand
TGTAATAATGGAGAATATATGACACATCCAGCATTTATAAGTATGAATACAAATGGATTTTGGGTAGGAAAGTTTGAAACTGGATATAAAGGAGCAACAAGCGTTTCTTCTTCTCAAGTAAATGCAAATGATATAAGTAAAGTAATAATAAAACCAAATGCATACTCATGGAGAAATATAACTGTATATAATGCATTTTTAAATTCTTATAATTATCAAAGAAATTTAGAATCACATATGATGAAAAATACAGAATGGGGAGCTATTTCTTATTTATCACACTCTAAATATGGGCTAGATTATGAAATAAATATCAATAATAATTCAAATTATAAAACTGGATATTCAGCTTTAAAAGATTCAAGTCAACAAACTTTTCCAGGAACAAATGGAGATGGGACTACATATAACTCAGCATATAATACTGAAATAGGTTATTTAGCAAGTACAACAGGAAATATAACTGGAATATATGATATGTCAGGTGGAGCAGGTGAATACGTTGCTTCCTATATAACAGGGAAACTAGGCTCAAGTGGATTCGATTCCACAACGAAAGCTCAATATGATGTAAAGTATTTTGACAAATATAATAGCTTATCAAACGAGAATTCTTATCAATATAGAATACTCGGAGATGCAACTGCTGAAGTAGGTCCATTTAAAAATTACGCTGATGGTGATGGAATTTCCAGATATCATTCTGGATGGTATGGTGATCAAACAATTTTTGTAGATTCCACTTATCCGTGGTTTTCTCGAGGCGGTCGTTATACATATGGAGTGCTTGTAGGTTCATTTTGCTTTGTTAGATATACAGGAGAAACTGATGCTGATGGAACTTTCCGTATAGTTTTAGCACCATAAAAAAATTGGTAAATAACTTACCAATTTTATTTTGCATAAAAATCTATGTCTGGAATTAATATTTCTAAATAATCAAGTATTTCTTGCTTAGAATATTTGTTACTATTGCTTAACCATTCAATACCAATATTGATAACACCACCTAAGTAAAACTTAGCAATAATATCTGTAGGAACCTTTAAATTAATATCTTGTTCATTAAAACGATTTAATATATCTTCATTAACAACACTTAATAAAATATCCATCATTATACTATTTCTGTTATTAACCATAATAGCATTATAAATATCCTTTTTATCTTCAATATGATCTAAAAATAAACTTATAAGTTGCATATAATATTCCCTTATAGAAATATTACTATTATCTTTCTTATTAAGCTCTTTTACAAATTCCTCTTTTAAAGTATTTAAAAAATCTAAAAGAAGTTCATATTTATCTTCATAATGTGCATAAAATGTTGATCTGTTTATCATTGCTTTACTACAAATATCAGAAACTTTTATTTCTTCAAAAGTTTTTTCTTTCATTAGTTCTAATAAAGTTTGAAATATTATTTTTCTTGTTTTAATAACTCTTAAATCACTTTTTTTATCCATTATTTCTCACCAATCAATATTATACGCATTTAAGCAACATTTTCAACGATAAATATATGTTTGTTGGAGATAATAATACATATTTATAATTTTGTTGGATAAAATACACTTTTTTAAATATGTGTGTGTTATTTTGATAAACCATATAATAAAATATAAAAGCGAATGGAGGAAATATAATGGATAAGTTAGCAGAGAAAATATGTAAACATAAAAAATTAATTCTTGTTATATCTGGTATATTATTAGTTTTATCATTTATTGGTAATTTTTTAACTAAAGTTAACTATGATATTTTAGTTTATTTACCAAAAGATATTGAAACTATTAAAGGACAAGATATATTAACAGATGACTTTGATATGGGCTCATATTCTGTTGCCGTTGCTGAAAACTTAAGCAACAAACAAATTCTCGATTTAGAGAAAAAGATAAAAAATGTTAAAGGAGTTAATAAAGTTGTTTCATTATATGATGCTATTGGAACTATTATTCCAATGGAAATGTTACCTGTAGAAGTAACAGAAAAACTTCATAAAGATGATACGGATTTATTATTTATAACATTTTATGGAAGTACATCAAGTGAAGAAACAATTGATGCTGTAAAAGAAATAAGAAACATCACTAGTGGAAGTGTTCGTTTAGGTGGAATGAGTTCAATGGTACTTGATACTATGGAACTATCAAATAAAGAAATTCTTATTTATGTTGTTATAGCTGTTGCTCTTTGTATAGTAGTTTTGGAGTTTTCACTAGATTCATATCTAGTACCAATTCTATTACTATTAAATATTGGATGTGCAATAATATTTAACTTAGGATCTAATGTCTTCTTAGGTGAAATATCTTATATAACTAAAGCATTAGTTGCCGTTTTACAACTTGGAGTTACTACAGACTTTTCAATATTCTTGTATCATTCATACGAGAGTAAGAAAGAAAAATATAAAACCAGAAATGAAGCAATGGCTAGTGCCATAAAAGAAACATTTACTTCAGTTATGGGTTCATCACTTACAACAATTGCCGGTTTCTTAGTTTTATGTACAATGCAATTAACTTTAGGACGTGATTTAGGAATAGTTATGGCTAAAGGTGTATTATTAGGAGTAATATCAGTTTTAACACTTTTTCCAAGTATGCTTTTATGCTTTGACTCATTAATAGAAAAAACCAAACATAAGAGTTTAAATTTAAAATTTGAAAAATTAAATAAATTTATTATTAAAAATCATATAGTAATATTTATATTATTCTTAATTATCGCGATACCTGCATATTTAGGATATAAAAATGTAAGTGTTTACTATAAAATGGATAGATCTTTACCTGCAACACTTGAAAGCATAAGCACAAATGAAGTATTAAAAGATAAATATAATATAGTTAGTCCAGAAATACTTCTAGTTGATACTTCTATGAAATCAAATGATGTTGTAGATATGATTAATGAAATTAAAAATGTTGATGGAATAGATTTTGTTCTATCATTTGATGAATTAAAACAACTTGGAATTACAGATAATATGATAAGTGAAGATTTACTTAAAGTATTTAAAACTGATAAATATGAAATGATATTAGTAAATTCACTTTATGAAGTCGCTAGTGACGAATTAAATAGTCAAGTTGAAGTAATAAATAATATTGTTAAAAAATATGATGATAAGATTATAGTTGCTGGAGAAGGACCACTTATGAAAGATTTAATTTCTATAAGCGATACAGACTTCAACAATGTTAATACATCTTCTATAGTTTGTATTTTAGTAATTTTACTTTTAGTATTAAAGAGTTTTTCATTACCAATATTACTTATATGTGCAATAGAAACAGCAATATTTATAAATATGTCATTCTCATACTTTGGAGGAGTTGTACTTCCATTTGTTGCTCCAATTGTTTTAGGTACAATTCAACTAGGTGCAACAATTGACTATGCTATATTAATGACTTCAAATTATCTTGGCCTTAGAAAATCAGGAAAAGAAAAACGTGAAGCTATGTTAGAAACATTAAATTATAATGGTAGATCAATACTTGTAAGTGGTTTATGCTTCTTTGCCGCAACATTTGGAGTAGGAGTTTATTCACAACTTGAAATGGTTGGAAGTTTATGTACTCTTATTTCTAGAGGAGCAATAGTAAGTATGCTAGTTGTTATATTAGTTTTACCATCTATACTTTTAATATTTGATTCATTAATAATGAAAACTACGAAAGGATGTAATAATATGAAAAAAAATAATAAAAAAATAATAACTCTCTCTATTGCCATACTTGCAAGTTTAGCATTCATTCCGTCTAATGCATTTGCTTTATCAAGAATCGAAACTGTATATGGTAAATTAGATACAACTGGAAATTATAAATCTGTTTTAGTAACAGAACATTTAAAAAATGATAAAAAAGAAAATACTTTACAAGACTATACTGATTTAAAAGACATTTTAAATATCAATGGTAATGAAGTAATTGAAGTTAAAGATAATAAATTAACAGTTGATTCAAATGGATTAGATATTTTCTATCAAGGAAAATATGATAATAAACTACCAATAAGTATGGATATTACTTATAAGTTAGATGGAAAAGAAGTAAATGGTGAAGATATTTTAGGAAAATCTGGTAAGGTTGAAATAAATATTAAATATACAAATAGTTCTAAAAAAATAGTACAAGTAAATGGAAAAAATGAAACATTATATACTCCATTTGTAGTAACATTTGGAACAATTCTTGATGAATATGTATCTAACATTAATGTAACAAATGGTAAAACTATAAGTAATGGAACAAAAAATGTAGTTGGAGCTATTTCTACTCCAGGATTATACGAAAGTTTAAATTTAAGTGAACTTAAAAATACTGACAAAATAACTCTTACTTATGAAACTACATGTTTTAGTATTCCAAGTATGTACTCAGTTATAACTCCAAAATTAGTTTCCTCAAGTGACTTAAAAATATTTGATAAATTAGATACTTTATATAAAAGTTCTGAAACATTAAAATCTAACATGGATTTAATTGATACAAATACTAAAAAAATAAAAGAAGGATCAAATAAATTAAAAAGTACTTTATCAAGTTCAATGAAGAGTAGTTCGAAAAATGCTTTAACAACTGAACAAGTAAATATGATTACAAATCAAGCAAGTGGATTAGTATCAGCCAAATTTACTGATGAATATAAAAATGAAATAGCAGAATCTGCTTGGAAAGAAGTTCAAAATAGTTTAGATCCAAATGATTCTTATGTAGTATCTGAAGTTCAAAAATATTCAACAAATATTATGGTTACTTACTTAAAGAGTATAAATAAATTTGATGAATATGTACGTTGTAGTTCTTTAGGACAAAGTGCAACAACTGATGCATCCTGTATGAATTTATTTACTCTTATAGCACCGATGAAAAATGCACTTACTGAAAATAATGGTAAATTAGCATCAAGTGTTAGTTCTTATGTAGCTGAAAATGTTTCAAAAAGTGTATCTGTTAAAGTTGCTGAAAAAACGGCTAAACAAACTGTATCTGAACTTGCTCCAACTTTAGCAAATACAGTTGCAAATCAAGTTAAAGATGCATCAATAGAATCATTAAAAACATTATATAATGGAATATCTACATTAGATTCTGGTATAAATGAATTATCTGCTGGTATATCAAAATATAATGAAGAAGGAATTACTAAATTAAATAATGTTATTTCTGGTAATGTAAAAGATACAGCTAGTAGAGTTAAAGCAATTACTAAATTAGGTGATAGTTATAAATCTGTTTCAGCTAAATCATTAAACAGTGGAGATGAAACTAAAATGATTTTAGTAGTTGATGGAAAGAAATATGAAGCACCAAAAGAAAATAAAACTACTGAAACTAAAAGAGTTACATTCTTCCAAAGAATAAAAAACTTATTTAAATAAAAGATGATAATTTCATCTTTTTTTTCTTTTATATTGAATATAATTTAATATGAATAATAACCAAGAAGAGATAAATAGATTAAACTTTGAAAATTTTATTTGGATAGTTTTTGCTTCTTTATGTTTTTTAAATATTAATGGAGATAATTTAGAAAAAGACTATATAAAAACAAATAATCAAAGTAAACATAATGAAGCAAATAAATTATTTGAATTTACTTTATCTATAACCTTTTTAATATATATTTATTTCTTCTTAAGAAACTATCGAGCTTTAAAAAAAGCACCTGAAAATCAAAAAAGATTATATGAAATAAAAACTTTAGGTAGTTTACTTTTAATATCTGGAATAATATGTTTAATATATTTTCAAAAAAATCAGACTAATTTTGAAGGCTCACCTGCATTATAAATTTTATTTACAAATAATTATTCTTAATTTATAATATTACGAAATGGGTGATAGAATGAAAAATGTTAATAATTTAACAAATATTTTAAAATTTTATGTTAAGCAAATAAACTAAAAACAACTAGACAAAATAAAGTAGTTAATAGAAGTATAGCTGATGATATTTATATGTCAATTATATTAGCTGTAGGATTTTTTTCAGAATTTAAACAATTTGGTAATTTAACTGAAGTTATTGAAATGCTTATTTTAAGTAATTTATTTGAAGATGATATTAAAACTTTAAATGATTATCAAGAACTATCTAAATTATTAAGGGATTATCGATTAAATATTGGAGAAAGTGCTAAACTTGCTAATAAATATAAGAATTTAAATAGATGTTTGTCGGAAATTATGAATAATGATTCTTTATCAAATGATGAAAAACTATTTGATTCTATAAAAACTTTAATACCAAAAGATGATATAGAATATACTAAATATAAAGAAATAGTTCTTTTCTACATGAAAAATTATAAACTAACAAATATAATTAGAAGTGGATGGGATGATAAACATTGGAATATAAAAGAAAAAGACATTAGAGTTGAAAGAATATCAGACCATATAGTAGGTACTTTAATATTAGTAATGGCTTTTAAGAGTGAACTAAAATATAAACTTGATTATGATAAAATATTTAAAACTTTAGCAATTCATGAAATAGGTGAAACTGTTATTGGTGATATTACACCATTTGATAATACGACTAAAGATCAAAAAAGAGCATATGAACATAAAGCAATGGCAACTGTTTTAGGTGGTCTTTATAAAAAGGCTGAATTACTTCAAAATTTATTTGATTTTGATGATTTAAAAACAGAAGAAGATATATTTTCTCATTATATAGATAAAATAGAAGCAGACTTACAATCTAAAGTATATCAGGATAATAATCAACATTATTTATTGATTAATCAAGAAAATAACTGTGTATTTAAGTCAAAAAAAGTTGAAGATATGATTTCTTCTGGACTTGCTAAAACTGCTTTTGATGTTTGGTATTATTATGATATATCAATATATGAAGATGAAAGATTTGTTGACTTTAAAAATTTATTAAAATTAGCTAAAAATAATAATTTATTTAATCTAGATAATAATGTTATTAATGAAGAAATAAATCTTTCAGATGAAGAATCTTATATTCTTGAATCAAGAATCATATCTGCTATAAATACTTTTAAACAAGATAAGAGAGTAGAATCAATTTTATTATCTACTAAACAAAATGATGAATCAGGAATAATTTATATAACTATTCTTTATAACAACTCAAAAAAAGATAAAGAATTAACTGAATTTTATAACAATTTTTTTGAAAGAATAAATAGTAATGTAAAAGTTGTTGTAAGAAGTTATCCTACACTGGACTATCTTATTATAGGAAATCATCCAATGGAATATGAAAAATATGAAGAATTAATGGAATCAACAATTGTATATGATAAATGTGGTTTAACGAATTTAAGAAAAGAAAGAGCCAATGCATTTTATACTGGACATGAAAAACGAGTATTTGATGTTGTTACATATAATCCACCTATAATTGAAAAAATATTAAAAAGATATGAGTAAAATGGATATAAAATTCCATTTTTTTTTGATATAATTTTAATAGTTAGAAGATTTTGCTTTATTTATGAAAGAGGTATTATTATGCATAAGAAAAATATTTTATTCTTACTAATTTTGATGTTGACACCTAGTATAGTCTTGGCTAGTGGAAGTGCTTTTACTGCTATTGAAGCAATATTTATTGAACTTTTTACAACAATACATATGAGTATATTTGTATTTTATCCAATTTCCAATTTGCTTTCTAGTGAAAAACCAAGTAAATTATTTTGGAAATTGTTTATTATTCGTGCATGTATATTATTAATTGGAAATACTATTTCACCTGGTATTGCTTTTATAGATTTTATTTTAATATTTATTGGAGCTTTTTTAGTTGTTCCTATACTTGGAGCAATACTTCATAAAAATCCTTATAAAAGAAATAATAAAAATGTAACTACAACCGGAACAAAAACATTTACAAAAACTGGAGTACTTTTAAAATGTGCTAGCTGTAATACAGACTTGGATGTTGAAGATAAATTTTGTCCAAACTGTGGAATGGCTATTGAAGGGGATAACATAGTTGTAGTTGATAATTCACAAGATGTAGTTGGTCCAAATAACTTTGATCCTATGTTTAATTTACCAGAAGAACAAATGATAGATAGCTATATTTTGAGTCAAATAAATAATTTAAAAATTGATGTTAATGAAAAAAAGATACCAATTTCAGCATTAAAAAGAAAAAATATTATGTTTATAATTTTAGCAGTTTTAATATTTGCATTTTTATCAATGATATTCTTTCATTTGAGTCCAGTTTTCTTTCTTTTTGGTTTTATTGTTTTATTTATATTTTATAAACAAACAAAAAAATATAATTTACTTAAGTTTATAAAAAAAGAAGTTAAAGCAAGACCAGAAGAAGATATAGATAAAATTATTTTAAGCGTTTCTTCTACATTTACAGAAGATACTTCTAAAAGAGTACTTATTTTATCTATTGCTATTTCAATTATTTTACCTCTTATTATTTTCTTTAATCCTCATGTTTTATATGAAACTAATAAAGATGTAGCAGTTGTTAGATTTTATACAGTTGGTATAACTAATTTTAGAAAAGTAACTATACCTGATACATATAAAGGTTTAAAAGTTATAGGTATCCGTGGACAAGTATTTAAAAACATGTATTTTTTAAAAAGTGTAAAATTGCCAGATTCAATTGAAGAAATACGAGGACAAGCTTTTGAAAATGATTCATCACTTGAAAGTATAAATATACCAACTAGTTTAACTTATCTTGGAGGTTCAAGCTTTAAAGGTTGTAAATCACTTAAAGAAATTACTTTACCAGAAAGCCTTGAATTTATTGGAGGAGAAGCATTTAAAGATGCAGTATCTCTAGAATCAATTAATATACCAGAAAGTGTTACAGAAATTAGAGGAAATACATTTGAAAATGACAAATCTTTAAAAAGTATAAATATACCTGATTCAATAACTAGAATAGGAGGTCATGCTTTTTATGGTTGTTCTTTATTAAGTGAAGTTAAAATAAATGAAACAAGTAAACTAAAAGAAATAGGTTCATCTGCTTTTAGAAAATGTAATAGTTTAAGTGAAATAACAATTCCATCTACAACTTCCGTAAATAGTCGTGCTTTTAAAGAAAGTCCAACTAAAGTAAAAAAATTTGGTGAAGTAGATTATGGTTCATTAATTAATAGAGAAGATTTTAAAAATACCTCTTTTGAATATTTAAGAGTAGGTGAAACAGAAAAAATAAGTAAATATATTGATTCTGTTGCTAAAGAAATAGATGCTGAAATCACTTTAAAAAGTATAAATGTAACAGCAAATGGAAATGAATTTATACTTCAATATAAAGATAAAAATAAAACAAAAGAATTTAAGTTAAATAAAGACAATTCCTTATTTAAAGCAAATGATGATATAGCTATAGAAGTATCAGCCAGTTATGTTTTTAATAGCTCATCAAGCATTTCTTTAAATACATATTATAATTAATGGATTACAAATTTATACATTTATTATATGTCCCAACACTGGCTTGTAATATGGGATGTAAATATTGTTATTTAGAAGATAATACTAAAGGAGAAAAAACTGAATATAAACCATTAGACACATTAAAATATGCAGTAGATAAATTTAAAAGCAGTAATGTTATTCCATTTAATATATCTTTACATGGTGGAGAAGTAACAACTCTTTCAAAAGAAGATTTTTATTCTTTAATTGAATATATTGATTCTTATTATAAAAATAATAAAGATTTAATAGAAAGTGGAAATTTTAAAATAGGATACCCACATATAAAAACAAATCTTTATAATTTAGATAAACATATAGATACAATAAAAAAATTTAATGTAAGTATTTCAGGTAGTTTAGATTTACCTTTATCTTTGCATAAAGAATATCGTGTAACAAAAGGTAATAAAGAAACATTAAGTAGAATACTTGAAAACATAAAACTACTAGAAAATCTACCAAATAGAAAAAAAGTATCAGCAACTATATTTAAAGAACATTATGAACATATAGATGAAATTATTAAGGATATAAAATACTTAGATAAAGAGACTTGTTTAGATATGAATGATTTTAACTTTATGATAGGTTTTGATTACAATTCATGTGGTTTGCTTCATCATTTAACAGAAGATGAGCAAGTTGATTTTTATAATAAAATGCATGAAGCTTTTGAATGTTCTAATTTAGAAAAAGGATTAAATGGACCTTGGTTTGCTGAATTTGGTCCAGGATATTGCACTAATTGTGATAATTGTGGTGAAAAGTTTTTCTTACTTGAAGTTAACGGAGATATTTATTCATGTGTTAGAGGTCAAAAAAATAAAGATTATTATTATGGTAATATATATAATGATTCAGTTGAAACTATTTTAAGTAATGCTAAAACTAAAATATTTAAAAATCACAACAAAAGAGAATTTAATGATGAATGTTCAAAATGTGGATATTTATATTTATGTAAAACAGGATGTCCTTTTGTAAAAAATATTTATAATGAAAATAAAAGCTATACTTGTAAACTGCAACAAAAAATGTATGCTGACTTAAATTATGAAAAAGATAAATTTAATGAAGAAACAGTATATAATTATTTAAATAAAATGCGAGTATGTGATTTAAGTAAATATGTACCAATTAATGAAAATGAAAACAGTTTAGAAAATTTAATAAAAAAAGATGAAAGATTAAAATATATTTATTCTGATTCAGTATTTATTCTTAATGTTGATGGGTGTGACTATAATTTAACTAGTCAAATACTTAATAATTCACGAGATATAGTATATATAACAAAAATATCTAAAGTAAAAATTTATATGAAGAAACATATGATTAATGAAGAATGTGATTATCCTGAAAATAATGCTTTATATATAATGATTTTAAGTGGTAATTTAGTCACATATGGTGATGAAGGTAGAGAAAAACAAAGACATGTAAATACAACTCAAATTTATAAATGTGTACTTGATAATAGTTTAAGTGATAAAGATGATTATTATATGTATGATATAAGTTCAATAATTCATGAATATAAAAATAACTATTCAAATACTTTACCAAATAATATTTTCTTTACAACAACTTCTTTAAGAGAATATCATTACTTAAAACAAAAAAATAATGCTTATTATCATTTAGAAGCAATTAATTTACCATTTCAAAATATAGAATTTATGTATATAGATGAGGAGATATAATATGAATGAAGAAGTAAAAAGTTATGAAGGTTTAATAAGAAAAAAAAGATGCATAGAATTAACTAAATATTATGAACTAGGAAATAAAGAACTAGATCAAATATATGAATTTTTAAAAACTAAAAAGGATGGAGTTATTACTGGAGGATTAGAAAATTTAGTTTTAAGCAATAAAGGTGAAGAGAATATTATCATTGCTTGTAAAAAAATATCATATGCAATAGATGGAATTGTTATAAGTAATAAAATATTTAAACTTATACCTCATTATACGCCTTCGTCATCTGGAGTTTACAGTGGTGGATCTAGTTCAAATAATAATAACAACAATAACAATAATAACAATAATAATAATTAGGAGGTAAACTATGTCTTTTATAGTTGATGAAGCTCATAAGAAACAACTTAATAAATATAAAATTAATATTGAAACAACCTATATTTCAGAAAATAAATTACTAGTTAGAAATACTAATAACTCTAAAAATGATGACATTATAAATGGAATTAGAATAAAAAAAGATTATTATTTAAAAGATAAATTAGTACATACAGAAACTAAATTTGACTCAAGAATAAATTATACTTTTATATCAAAAGATTTATTAGAGAAAAATTTTAAATGCGTTAACTGTGGAATGTCTTCTGATTTAAATACTTTTATCGATGGATGTCCTTATTGTGGAACTAACTATAATTTGGAATATAATCAAAAAGATTTAGGTAGTAAATACCATTATGACTTAGTTTTAAAAAGTAATTTATATAGAATAATTACTGGAATTGTAGATTTAGTAATAAGTATACTTTTAGCTTTTTTATATATTAAAAATACATCTAGAACATTTAATTCTTATGATATATCAAAAGTATTTATATATGCTCTTATTTTTTCTTTAATTTTATATTATGTTTTCTATTTATTAGATGCATACGTAGTTCTTGGACCAATAAGAAGATATAAAGAAATAGGAAATAAAAAACAAGAGGAATTCTGGAACTCTACAAAAATAGATAAAACAGTTTTCTTTAATAATTTAAATTATGAAATAAAAAAGAAATATTATAATACAGAAAATATAATTGATTATGATATTTTAGATTATGATAAATTTACAAATTATGAAAAAGATAGTAAATTACATGTTAAAGTAAAAGTTTATTTAAGAGTTGTTTATTATATAAATGGAAAAATAAAATCAAAATATATTCAAGATGAATTTACTCTTATAAGACATAATGAAAAAATTGAGGATATTAATCCAGGAATAAATATGATAAGATGTACTCATTGTGGTTCAACTTTAAATGTAAATGATGATGTGTGTGCTTATTGTGGAAATAAAATAAAATATTATCAAGAATGGATACTTGAAAAGTAACAATTTGTTACTTTTTTTATGAAATAATATTTTTTTTAGGTTCTAATTTTGTCGACATTTGTCGAATCTATTGACAGGCAAATTTAAAACTTTATAATAACCACTCGAGAAGCAAGAAAAAGATGCTTATCGCTTTCCAAGAAGAGGCTAAAATTCAGGTGGGTTTTGGAGAAGTTTTACAAAAAAGGAAGGTGATACGATGAAGAAAGATAATCATATAAGATTACTTTATTTAATCGTTTTTATATTGCTAGTAATAATATTAAAATTATTATAGCAATTAAAAAAGCATCTTTATTCTACTGAATAAGGATGCGAACACAAAAATGTGGTAAGCATCGAGCCTCTTAAAGAAACTCTTGCTTCTCACTAAATAAAATATAACATAATCAAAATAAAATGTAAATATTTACACATAATAGTATTGTTATACCGAATAAAAAATTAAACTATGGTACAATTAAAACAGGATGGTGTGTATTATGAAGAGAAAGAGTGCATTAGTATTTACAATTTTATTATTAGCTGTGGGATTTGCTGCCGTGTCAACAACTTTAGTAATAAATGGGTCTGCAAAAGTAGGTGAAAATACAGAAGATTTTTCTGTAATATTTACCAAGGCTTCATTAGATGGAACAGATGTATATGCAAATATAGTTGATGATACTAAAAAGATAATAAATTTTTCAACAAATGAATTAAAGACATTAAATCAAACAAGTGTGTTAAATTATGAAGTAACAAATAATTCAAGCAATTATGATGCTGAAGTTCAAGTAACTTGTAAATTAAAAGATGGCGGGTCTGCTAAATATACAAGTATCAAAAATGAACTAGAAGGAAATGCAACAATTGTAAAAGCCAAAGAAAGCTTAAACGGAACATTAACAGTTAACTTAAAAAAAACTGCTACAGAAGAAGTAAATGAACAATATGTTTGTGAACTAACATTTAATGCAGTAGAGAGAACTCAGTTGGGAAATAATCCAGCTATTGATAAGCTAATATCTTTAGCTAATTCTGAGGAAATAAATTCATATGAAAATGGAAATAAAAATCAATTATATGTTTTTAAACATGAGCAAACTGAACAAACAGAAGCTTTAAGCGACTATCGTTTTATTGGCGGAAATCCATATAATTATATAGAATTTAGTGGTGAAACATGGAGAATATTAGGTATCTTTGATATTGACGGAGAAAAAAAGATTAAAATAATAAAAAATGATACTCTGGATAGTTCATACGCTTGGGATACTAATGGAAAGAATAATTTTATAACTTCAAGTTTAAACAATTATTTAAATGGAAATTATTATGAATCTTTAGATAAAAATTATATATCAAAAACAAAAGTCTACTTAGGCGGAACTGATATGATGCAATATGTAAAGGCAAATGAATGGTATAGTCATGAAAGAAGTAATAGAGTATATTCTGGAAACCCAAGTTATTATAATGACGCGTATGTTTCTTTAATGTATCCTTCAGATTTTGCTTATACTTATGCCTATGGAATTGACAATGAGTGTTTTAATAATGGATTTGGATGTGATGTTTCATCAGGAAGAACTAATAGTTGGATGTATATTGGCAAAAATATGGAAGCATTTATAACTCCTGATTCAAGTTCAAGTGATCAAATTTATAGAATGAATTCTTCCAGTGGTTATAATAAAAGTACATCTTCAACTTTAATGTATATAAGACCGGTTGTATATTTAAATAGCAATGTGAAATTTGTTTTAGGAGATGGAACAAGCACAAATCCTTATAAATTAGAAAGTAGGTAACTATGAGACATAAATCTATTTTGATATTAATAATTTTAATAATGGCAATAGGATTTGCTGCTGTGTCAACAACTTTAGTAATAAACGGGGCTGCAAAAGTAAGTGAAAATACAGAAGATTTTTTTGTAATATTCACTGCAGCTTCATTAGATGGAACAGATGTATATGCAAATACAATAAACGATGATAAGAAAACAATAAATTTTTCAACAAATGAGTTAAAAACATTAAAACAAAGTTCAGTACTTTCATATGAAATAACAAATAATTCAAGCAATTATGATGCCGAAGTTCAAGTAACTTGTAAATTAAAAGATAATACAGAAGCAAAATATACAAGTATCAAAAATGAATTGGAAGGAAATGCAACAATAGTCAAAGCAAAGGAAAGTGTTAATGGAACATTAACTATAACACTAGAAAAAACTGCTACAGAAGAAGTAAGAGAAGAATATATATGTGAATTAACATTTAATGCTGTAGAAAGAACTAAAAAAGCATTCTTTATTACCAACAGTGATATATCTGATGCTTTAAACCTTGGTGTTGAAAGTGGGCTTATTCCGAAACTAACAAGTAATGAGGGAAGTAATGGAAAGGCATTTGCAAGTGGAAAAATTTATAATGGATATGAAGCATGGAAAAGCTTTAATCAAGATTTAACTGGAAATGATGCACAAAATTGGGCATCATATGTTGAAGAAGGAAATACAGGATATCTTGGATATGAGTTTAACAAACCTGTAGAAGTGAAATCCTTTTATGTAAACTCACTAAAAACTGACAATAATATTGGAGTCTGTATGAAAGAATTTGTTTTGCAAGGAAGCAATGATGGAAATAATTGGATAGATTTAACGGATAAGATAATGCATTCACCACAAACAATAAAGTATTATCCAGTAACAAAAAATGAATCTTCATATAAATTTTATAGAATATATGGTATTTCAGAAGGTGTAAGTAATTTAATTGCAATTCATGAATTACAGTTATTTGATAAAGATTATTATATAAACATTGAAGATGGATTAGTTCCTAAATTAACAAGTAATGAAGAAAGTAATGGAAAAGCATTTGCAAGTGGAAAAATTTATAATGGATATGAAGCATGGAAAAGCTTTAATCAAGATTTAACTGGAAATGATGCACAAAATTGGGCATCATATGTTGAAGAAGGAAATACAGGATATCTTGGATATGAGTTTAACAAACCTGTAGAAGTGAAATCCTTTTATGTAAACTCACTAAAAACTGACAATAATATTGGAGTCTGTATGAAAGAATTTGTTTTGCAAGGAAGCAATGATGGAAATAATTGGATAGATTTAACGGATAAGATAATGCATTCACCACAAACAATAAAGTATTATCCAGTAACAAAAAATGAATCTTCATATAAATTTTATAGAATATATGGTATTTCAGAAGGCGTAGGCAATTTAATTGCAATTCATGAGTTACAGCTATTTTATATAAGATAACATTTACAACCAAAAAAACACATGAACTCATGTTTTTTTTTTATATCTTTTATTTTTCTAATATATAACATCCCGAAATAAAAAAAACGGGAAGTTAAATAAATATTTAACGTTCAAAAAAAATAATTTTCAACAAAAGAAATTGACAATCGGGGGGGGTAATATATACTAATATTAGAGAAAATAGAGGAGATATTAACGATGAGAAAAATAGGTGTGTGTGTCGCAGTTTTTTTG
>ENA-ORKV01001638-ORKV01001638.1-human-gut-metagenome-genome-assembly--contig:-NODE-1638-length-16193-cov-2.836870_pt1 | contig 16193 bp, 11 predicted proteins | sample MGYA00243058_ERZ508805 | MGnify/ENA primary metagenome ERZ508805 (study PRJEB26277, sample SAMN04329770) | human gut metagenome | biome: human-associated habitat | host: Homo sapiens | place: USA... | reverse complement strand
CAACCGTGGCACGTGAAAGCTTTATGGCCTGAGGCACCTTCTCAAGATTATCCGATATTATCGTCATCTGGGCTACATCTATGGCCACGTCACTTCCCGACCCCATTGCAATGCTCAGGTCGGCCATCGACAATGCCGCGCTGTCGTTTACACCGTCACCCACCATAGCCACCTTGCGTCCGCTATCCTGAAGCGACTTTATGTATTGCCACTTATCGGCAGGCGTCACGTTACCTTTGTAATGCTCTATGCCCACACGGCGTGCAAGGAGTGACGCAGCTTCCAAAGAGTCGCCGGTCAATATGTGCAGTTCCACATTTTCGTCACGTAGCATTTCAACCGCACGCAACGATGTCGGCTTTACAGCATCGGCCACGGCATACAACCCCATGACCCCTTCCTTTTCCGACGCGATGTAGACTACCGAACAACCATCGGCCGCCCATTTAGATGCCATAGCCGAAACCTCGTCGGGAATCGTCACCCCGTTGTTGCTTAAAAGCCGCTCATTTCCCACAAAATAGTTTATCTTATCCACCTGAGCACGCAATCCCTCTCCCGGAATGTTACGTAACGCAAGCACGATGACCGGCTCGCAGTCGGCAAGATTTTCAACTATCGCGGCAGCCAACGGATGGCTCGATCTGCGCTCAATCGAATAGAGCACGTTACGTGCATAGCCATTATCGCCGACAACCCACAAGCGGTCGACCACTTCGGGCTTTCCCTTGGTCAATGTACCTGTCTTATCGAGAACAACAGTGTCTACGCCCTTGGCGATTTCAAGACTCACAGCGTCACGTATCAATATGCCCTCCTCGGCACCGCGCCCCATACCTACCATCAAAGCGGTGGGTGTGGCAAGTCCGAGCGCACACGGACAGGCTATAACCAACACCGTTATGGCCGACAATATTCCGTAAGTGACGCCGTTATCCTTGGCAAAAAACAGCCACAGCAACAACGTGACGACCGACAAGCTTATAATAACGGGGACAAATACCGACGCAACCTTGTCGACAATGCGCTGTATCGGCGGCTTGGAGCCTTGCGCCTCCTTAACCAGGGCGATTATGCGTGACAACATGGTCGACGACCCCACGCTTTGGGCCCGGTAAGTGAAGCTGCCCTCGCCGTTGACCGTTCCGGCAAACACCTTGGCTCCCTTCCTGACTGCTACAGGCATCGGCTCGCCTGTCATCATGCTTTGGTCAACATGACTTTCACCATCCACAGCTATGCCGTCAACCGCAATCTTCTCACCGGGCCGGGCAAGCAGGATGTCACCTATCGTTATATCGGAGATTGACTTCTCAACCTGAGTGCCATCGGGCAACACCACGATGGTGCTTTTGGGCTGAAGGCCTATCAGATTTTTTATCGACACGGCAGTACGTTGCTTGGCACGCTCCTCCATCATACGCCCTATCAAGATGAACGTTATTATACATGCCGCCGCGTCAAAATAGACATGAGGCATAAGACCGTGACGCAACCACACCTCGGGAAATAAAGTGTTGAATACGCTAAACAGATAAGCGATGCCCGAACTCAATGCAACAAGAGTGTCCATATCGCTTGAACCCTGACGCAGGCGCTGCCAGGCATTGACATAGAACTGACGGCCGCCAATGACCACTACCGGAGTAGCAAGACACCACAACAGCACATTCACAGCCGTTCCTCCGTGATGGAATGCAAACGACACTATCAATATAACTGCGGTAAGCACAGCCGAGAATGTCACGTTTCTTTTTACTTTTCGCATCTCGGCCTCACGCATCCGGTCAAGCTCCTCTTCGCTCATCTCGATGTGGAGCGTATAGCCGTAACGCTGTACCGCATCACGCATCTGTTCAGGAGTAATCACATCGGGATCATATTCTACACTCGCCTCACGTGAGGCAAAGTTGGCAACAGCCTCCTTAACTCCGTCAAGAGAGTTCAGCACCGACTCGACCTTACCGGCACAAGCGGCACAGTGCATGCCGCTCACAGGATATATGGATTTTTCTTCTTTTAATTTTGCCATGAATTATGAATTTCGGATTTGTTGTTACAAATATACAACACTCCGATTAATTTAGAGCCGGTTCGACAATAAATGTTAACGGCAGGGCGGTCAATTGTTGAGCGATTTTCTTTAGCTCTTGAGGGAGCGATGGGGCTCCATCGTGACCGAAAGAGATGAAGAAAAGCGCCAACGAGTGGCCGAGGCGAAGGTAACTTTCGTCCCATCAAATATCGGGGCAGCATCTTCCACTGACATCCGGTGTAAACCAGATATGCAATAGCTGTGAATATCTTATAGAGGTCTGTCCGTTCCTTTCCATGGAAGCCTGACAAAAACTTACGGATGCGCTTCCGCCGGCAATGCTTAAACTTTATTTTCATGGAGTCAATGATTTATGTTACTGAGATATAACACAAATCAAACCTTTTTCCCTTTTGGTTGAACCGAATATTTGAGAACTGACAATGTCACTCTATGACAGCGATGCGCATCAAGTCGGCATCAAATGTGTCGCGATTTATAGCCTTGGCCTTAACCTTGGCACGATAGGCATATACGGTATTGATTGAATATCCAAGAAATTCCGCAATACGACTTCCATCGTCAACGCCAAGACGAACAAGAGCATATATACGCAGCTCAGTAGGCAGCTTTCCGTCAGTTGGAGCGACATAACGCTCCTCTTCCCGCAACAATGAATTAAGCTCCTCAAAAAATGACGGATATATGTGCAGAAAGGCATTGTCGAATATCATGTAGAACTCCTTACGCTGCTCATCCATTATGCGCCCCGACTTGGTTATCCCATATAAGTCCTCAATCTGCCCCGAAGCAAGTTTACGGTTTACGGTTTTGCACAGATTGCCAAGGCGCTTGGTCGACAAAGCACACATGTCAAGAAAATTCTTAAGATAAGTTTCCTTCGCGTTATTGGCTTGCGCAATACGGGCATGCGCCTTACGCAGGCGAGCCATATCTCGACGATAATATATCAACGCACCAACTATTATTACAAGCCAGATTACCAAAGTAAATACCAACAGCCAAACAACAGTTGTGTTGTATTCACCCCTGTCCTTAAAACTTCGCTCCATCAGCACGAGCGACTCAACCGCAGGAGCGGCTCTACGGTTAGCATCACTCATCGATGACATGTCAATAGCAGCCGACAGGTAGCGATGTGCTCGGCTTATATCGCCGTAATCGTAGAGTAATTGTCCCATCGAGTGCAAAGCCAACCCTTCGCGACATCCACACATAACCTCCGATATTGCAGTCTGTGAAATGAAGTAAAGTTGCTCGTTTAGTTTATTATCCTGCTGTTCGTAACAATAGTAGGCCAGATAAGAAGCTCTGGCATATTCCGGACTATAATCGGGAGCCCTTTCCATCACTTCAATCGCAGTAGCCACCCCCGCTCCATAGTTACCCATATGTATAAAGTTCTGGGCTTCGCACAATTCCCACTCCACTGAGCCGGGGACGATATACTTCATATACTCATGACGGTATTGGTTGCATAAATCATTATAGGGAGGCTTGGACAAATATACCATGCAGACCTGAAAGAACACCTCGGCGGCATTATTGTAATACATCGATCGCATGGAATCAGGAATGGAATCATCAGGAATAGCGAGAAACATATCATATCCCTCCTTAACAAATCCATTGCGAATGTGCGACTTTATCAACCTCAATTTGAGTTCAAGCCGAAGCGGCATATTGTCAGTCACTCGAGCGAGATCATAGCCGTTGCGAAAATAAGCAAATGCCGAATCGTTATTGAACGACTCATATTCCTTACCGACTTCCAGCATCCTATAGGCCTCACGCCCCACACCAACGGGCAATGACTTTATACTATCAATACGGTTAAGACGTGAAGCTATATACATATTACGATTTTCAAGGACTTTATCGAGCTGTTCAAGCACATTCTCGATATTCTCCGACGATATTATTATCGGAATATCGGAAGCCCGAGCCGTCCCTGCAAAGATAGCAATTATAAGCAATATGATTTCAATACTATTACGTTGCAATGGTATTATCTATTTTCTTTTACAATAGCAAAATTCAGGTTATACAATCCTATCACTTGACATTCAAAGTTAAATATCATTTATATATAATGCAACATTTTTAGCAAAGTTTAGGAGATTGCGCCTATTTTCATTATATCATTTTCAAAATTTTCACGATTGACAGCCCTATTCTTCAATCGGTTACGATAGGAATATATTGTATTCACCGAATAATTCAACACCTGAGCTATGCGCGTGCTTTCATCCACGCCAAGACGCATGAAAGCAAGAATGCGCAAATCGGTATTCAGCAATTCTCCGTCACGCAGCTCTATGCGTTCATCAGGCTTTAGCAATGCGTTAACCTGTTCCACGAAATCAGGGTAGATGTGAAGGAAGGCCTTGTCAAAAGTGTCATAAAACTCACGGCTTTGCTCTTCGACAAACTTGCCCGACTTTGTCATCCTGTACAAGTCATCGGTGTGACCGGTCGAAATTTTCCGCTCGGCTATTTTACAGAACTGGTTAAGTTTATCCATGTATATGGTACAAAGATTCAGGAACTGACTCATATACATCTCCTTGATGCTATTGGCACCCTCAAGATGCTGCTGAAGCAACTTCATGCGCCTCATCTCCCGGCGCAGAACCAACAGCAGTATTCCCAGCACAATCATCATAACGGCCATTCCTACGAGCACCATGTAAAGTCGGTGACGCCCGCGTTCAAGTTCAGTCCTGTGCGCGGCACCGATCACCGGTAACGCAAGCGATGTCTGCAACATTCTCATCGACGCATTACACTCCACGGCATTACCCAACGCAATCGACAGATAGGAATAGGCTCGATCTATATCGCCAAGCTCATATAGCTTCACTCCAAGTTCTTGAAGCGACATGACCTCACGGGTAGCCGACTTTACATCGGCAATGGCCGATTTTGCAAGATAATACACATGCTCGTCATCCTTGTTTTTCAACGCGGCTATCTGACTTATGATATGAGCCGCACGTGCTCCCGTATTGGAATCGTCGCCAACCGAGTACAGCAACTCCGACAAAGTGGCCTCGGCCTCGGAATATTTTCCCGTTAGATAATAGTATTCACCCTGGTTCAACAGATATTGAGGTGTATCCTTAGGTATCACCTCAAGAAGACGCTTTTGCATGTCAACAGCCTTGTCATTCCATTTACGATAGGCATCGGGATAATTTCCGTAAAAAGAAGCGATATAACTGTACATCTGCCTACCCGACTCAAACGCAAGAGCCCTAAGTTCAGGCGGCAACGAATCTATATTCATACGTTCAAACCGGCTTACCGCTTCATCGATAAACCCCACAACCGGCAAATTGGAGATAAGCTTAAGCTCAAGTTGCATAGCCATGTCATGCTCGCCAATTGAGTCGGCAATCTGCATTCCGTGCCAATAGCTCACAAGAGCCGAATCAGTGAGATAACCCGAGTAACAGTCGCCAAGCTCCATAATAAGCCTCAATTGCTCCGACGAATAGGGTGCGCACTTCCTCATATCATCCGACACCGAATCAATCTTCGATGCACGGCGTTGCATATAAAGGTCGCTGTGCTGCAATTCCATGTCAAGAATGTCCAATGCTCCCTGCACCTCCTGCTTCCCTACCATTGCGCAGTATACCGGCATCACACCAGCCATAAGCAAAATGACACTTACGACAATCCTAAACCACCAGTATTTGAAGTCACTGTTCATTGCTTCAATTTTTTATTCCGTAAAAATAATAATAATCTCGCAATAAGGCACCAACATCATGATATAAAATCATTTAAAATATTGTTCATTACAAATTAATTTCTTTACTTTGCACAACATCGCAATCTTGCATGCTCAATGATAATAAAATCCACTATAAACAAATCATACAGACTATTATCGGAATTGACCCGCATCACCTTTGCGTTCATATCCATCAAAAACATATCATTATATATGGCAAAAGGGCACTTGGCCGGTGATGTCACCCGCCTATCATGGACATCAACAATCCTGTTGCCGGCAATTGCCAAGCTAAATACCGGCTGTTAAAACCGCATAAAACCAACGACAATGGACATAGCCACAATCGACCATATCCCTTCATCATCGCGTCTTGCAGCAAGCATCGACACAATCGCAATATGCGACAATCTTAATGAGATAAAAGAACTCGTGCTTCCTGCCAAAGTTGACTTGATGTTGCTGATTCTATGTGAACGGGGCTCGCTGACATTATACTATGATTCATCGTGCCAGAAGATGACCCAACATAACATGATGGTGCTGCGTCCGGGACACATATTACACCGCTATGTCACATCGCCCGACTTCAAAGGGCACTTCATTAGCTTAAGTTCAAGCCTGCTCGGCGACATGCTGCCGCCGTTGGCCAAGACATTGCCGTGCTTTACTCATTTCCGCGACAATCCCGTAATAGCACTTACCGATGATGAAGTGGCAAGCCAGACCGAACTGCGTGACATTCTGCGTCGGAAAACCTATTCTCAAGGTCATCAGTATCAGGGCGAAGTCGTGCGCACTCTGCTTGAAGCACTATTTTATGAAACACTGGGGCTTTACCTGGCTCACTGGTCATCGGTCGACAACACCAAGGAACTGAAGCGTGGTGACGCACTCCTCTACTTCTTTATATGCTTTGTTGAAGAGTATTTCCGCACCGAACGCTCGGTATCGTTTTATGCCGATAAACTATGCATAAGTCCCAAACACCTCTCGGCAACAATAAAGGAGGCAAGCGGACGCACTGCCAGCGAATGGATCGACTCCTACGTAATCCTGGAAGCGAAAACACTGTTACGCAACACCGGTCTTACAATTCAGGAAGTCAGCACAAAGCTCAACTTCACCAACCAATCGTTTTTCGGAAAATATTTCAAGCACCTGACCGGGCAGTCACCGAGAGCATTCCGCTCGTCGCCACAAACAATGTCGTCACTCAACACGAAATGACATATGGTGACATTTTAACCTATACGACTTATTTCTTGCTCAAGTTGTGGATTTATTGTAACTTTGCCCCTCTAAAACAATAAGCCCGAATGCTACGAATAAAGCGACTATATCTATTTATGCTACAGAGCTTTCTGCCTCTGTTTCTAATGACATTCCTGATATGTCTCTTTATCGTGTTGATGCAATTTCTGTGGAAAAACATCGACGACCTTGTTGGAAAAGGCCTTGAAATCAGCGTAATCGGCGAGCTTTTCTTCTATGCGGCACTATCAATGGCGCCCATGGCCCTGCCCCTCGCGGTACTGCTTGCGTCGCTGATGACATTCGGCAATCTTGGCGAGCGATTTGAGCTTACGGCCATGAAAGCGTCAGGCGTGTCGCTTATCAAAGCCATGCGACCGCTTATCATATTCATGGTCCTCGTTGCGATAGGCGCATTCTTCTTCCAGAACAACGTGCTCCCCATATCGCAGACCAAAATGTTCACGCTGCTATACTCGATGAGGCAGAAATCGCCCGAGTTGGAGATTCCCGAAGGAGTTTTCTACGACCAGATTCAAGGTTTCAACCTCTATGTCCGCGAAAAGAACCGTGACACCGGAATGTTGTATGATGTGCTTATTTACAATGTAAGCAAAGGCTCCGACAACGCTACAATCATATATTCCGATTCCGGAAAAATGAGCATAACCGACGACAAGAGCCACCTCATCCTGAAACTTTGGCAGGGAGAGCAATTTGAAAATCTTCGCGAACAGGGAGTGTCAGCCAACAATGTCCCCTATCGTCGCGAGTCATTTGACAACAAGGAAGTTATGATTGCATTCGACGCCAACTTCAACCGCATGGACGAGAGCGGAATGCGTAATCAGTTTGTGGGCAAAAACATGGCCGAGCTACAGCAGACCATCGACTCGGTCAACAAGCGAGTCGACAGCATCGGCGCCGAATATGGAAAGTCAATCAAGGAGATGGGCTATTTCGGACTGCCCTACTACACCTACCAGTCATCGCCCGAAGGAGTGTTGAGCATAAAGCAGAAAGAGGTGACGATGACCAAGCCGCTCGACATCGATTCACTGTTCCGTGGCTCCAACCCGTCATTTGCAAAATCCTATCTAACCCAAGCCCTGTCCAAGGCCAAGCGCATACGCCAGGATTACGAATTCCGATCCTACACAATGAACGATGACCGGCGCACGATACGGCGCCACAACATCGAGCTCATGAAGAAGTTCACTCTCTCGGTGGCATGCCTTGTGTTCTTCTTCATCGGCGCACCATTAGGGGCCATTATACGAAAAGGTGGACTCGGAATGCCGCTCGTAATCTCGGTGTTTCTCTTCATTTTCTACTTCATCATCGACAACACAGGCAACAAGATGGCGCGTGACGGCCGCATCGAAGTGTGGGAAGGAATGTGGTTATCTACATTCATTCTGCTGCCATTGGGAATATTCTTCACCTATAAGGCGGTAAACGACTCGGCGCTATTCAACCGTGACGCCTACACCAACTTCTTCCGCAAGCTCATAGGCCGAAGCGAAACCCGCAAGCTTGAAGTAAAGGAAGTGGTAATGACCGAAGTCGAGATACCCGAAGCCCTTTCAATGATCGACGGCCTGATTGCAAGGTGCAACGAATTTATGACCCGATACAAGGGACTACAAAGCTACATCGACTACTGGACTCAGGGCTACAACAGGCGCGAACTTCATGCGATAAGCGCCGACCTGGAGCACACGGTCGACTACATATCCAACAGCCGAAACCGCATCATCATACTGAAGCTCATGGAGCTTCCTGTCATGAAAAGCCTGTGGTTCTACCACCCCACCAACTACAAGTGGCTCGGATGGCTGTGCGCCGCAATGTTCCCCATCGGTATTCCTTTATATATCGTCGGAACACGTACTCAGGACAAGTTGAAAGAGGAAATACACCACATAATCACTACATGCAGTGAACTTGCTTCGCTGTTAACGGTTGATACAGAAGACACCGATAACTAAATTTTAACAATATGGACGACATAAAGCTGGACAAAATCGACGAAGCCTTGAAGGATTTCCGCGAAGGCAAATTTGTAATAGTGGTTGACGATGAGGACCGTGAGAATGAAGGCGACCTCATTGTAGCCGCCGAAAAAATAACACCCGAACAAGTCAACTTCATGCTCAAGAACGCCCGAGGCGTGCTGTGCGTACCCATGACCATGTCACGCTGCGAGGAACTTGAACTTAACCATCAGGTGAGCAACAACACTTCGATGCTTGGCACACCGTTTACAATAACAGTCGATAAACTTGAAGGATGCACCACGGGCGTGAGCATCAACGATCGCACAGCTACAATTCGCGCACTTGCCGACCCGGCTTCGCGTCCCGAAACATTCGGCCGTCCCGGACACATCAATCCCCTTTACGCACAGGATAAAGGAGTGTTGCGCCGTGCCGGACACACCGAAGCCGCCGTCGACCTTGCCCGCTTATCGGGTTTGCAGCCCGTTGCAGCTCTCATGGAAATCATGAGCGAGGACGGAAGCATGGCTCGTCTGCCCGAACTTCGCCGTCGCGCCGATGAATGGGGATTGAAACTCATATCGATAAAGGACTTGATCGCCTATCGGTTGAACCAGGAGTCACTTGTCGAGAAAGGCGTAGAGGTAGACATGCCAACACAATGGGGACACTTCAGGCTGATTCCTTTCCGACAGAAGAGCAACGGACTTGAACACGTGGCTATAATAAAAGGCGACCTCGCAGGTGACGATTCACCGGCCCTCGTGCGTGTACATTCGTCATGCATGACAGGCGACATCTTCGGATCGAAGCGATGCGACTGCGGCGACCAGCTCCACCGCGCACTTGAAATGATCGAAAAAGAGGGTCGCGGAGCTGTAGTGTACCTCAATCAGGAAGGCCGCGGCATAGGACTCATGGAGAAGATGAAAGCCTACAAGCTGCAGGAAGGCGGAATGGACACCGTAGACGCCAATATATGCCTCGGACACCTTGCCGACGAGCGTGACTACGGCGTGGGAGCGCAGATACTTCGCGAAATCGGAGTACGTAAAATGCGCTTAATGAGCAACAATCCGGTAAAGCGCGTCGGACTTGAAGCCTACGGACTTGAAATAACCGAGAACGTGCCTATCGAAGTTGCGCCCAACGAATACAACATCCGTTACATGCGCACCAAAAAAGAGCGCATGGGCCACAATCTGCACATGTAATTAAGGAATATTCCCAATTTTTACGGAGGCCGTCATAAACACATGACGGCTTCTATTGTTATATATATGTGACGCGGGGGAGGTGACAATTTGTCAACCTCTTTTGTCACGTATTGACATTGGCACAATATATGCTAATAGAGTACATGAAAACTGAGTGAAACTGAATAATCACAAAAAACATATATCTAACAAATTAAAAATAAAAAGCTATGAATATCCAACCATTGGCTGACAGAGTATTGATAAAGCCCACTCCCGCCGAGGAGAAGACCTTGTCAGGTATCATCATTCCCGATTCAGCAAAAGAGAAGCCCCTGCGCGGCACAGTCCTCGCTGCAGGAAAAGGCACTAAAGATGAAGAAATGGTGGTTAAGGAAAATGATGTTGTAATGTTTGGCAAGTACGCCGGCACCGAGATTGAGCTCGACGGTGAAAAGCTTCTCATCATGCGTCAATCTGACATTTTGGCAATCGTTAAAGACTAAAAAAGGAGAACAGAAATCATGGCAAAAGAAATTAAATTTGATATCAAGGCTCGCGAAGAGCTCAAGAAAGGCGTTGACGCTCTCGCCGATGCAGTTAAAGTAACTCTTGGTCCTAAAGGCCGCAACGTTATAATCGATAAGAAATTCGGTGCTCCCCACATCACAAAGGACGGTGTGTCGGTGGCTCGCGAAGTAGAACTCGAAGACCCCTTCCAGAACATGGGCGCGCAGCTCGTTAAGGAAGTTGCATCAAAGACCGGTGACGATGCAGGTGACGGTACAACCACTGCAACCGTTCTCGCACAGTCAATCATCAACGTAGGCTTGAAGAACGTAGCCGCCGGTGCCAACCCCATGGACATCAAGCGCGGTATCGACAAGGCCGTAGCAGCCGTTGTTGAGAACATCAAAGGTCAGGCCGAGGAAGTAGGCGACGACTTGAAGAAAATCGAGGATGTTGCTCGTGTATCGGCCAATAACGATGCCGAAATCGGCAAGCTCATCGCCGAGGCTATGCGCAAGGTAAAGAAAGAGGGCGTAATCACGGTTGATGAAGCCAAGGGAACCGAAACCACCGTCGACATCGTCGAGGGTATGCAGTTTGACCGTGGCTACATCTCACCCTACTTCGTTACCAACACCGAGAAGATGGAGTGCGAGATGGATCATCCCTATGTACTCATCTACGACAAGAAAATCTCGTCGCTCAAGGAGATGCTCCCCATCCTCGAAGCTACTGCCCAGAGTGGTCGTCCGCTCATCATCATCGCCGAGGATGTAGATCAGGAGGCACTTGCAACACTCGTTGTGAACCGTCTGCGTGGCTCGCTCAAGATTTGTGCAGTCAAGGCTCCCGGATTCGGCGACCGTCGTAAGGAGATGCTTGAGGACATCGCAGTACTCACCGGCGGAACAGTTATTTCACAGGAAAAGGGCATGAACCTCGAATCGTCGACTATCGACATGCTCGGCCAGGCTGAAAAGATTACTGTAAACAAGGAAAATACCACCATTGTAAACGGCTCAGGTTCCAAGGAAGCCATTGCTCAGCGTGTAGCTCAGATAAAGGCTCAGATTGAAACCACTACAAGCGACTACGACAAGGAGAAGCTCCACGAGCGCCTTGCCAAACTTGCCGGCGGTGTGGCAGTGCTCCACATCGGTGCTCCCTCCGAAGTTGAGATGAAGGAGAAGAAGGACCGTGTCGATGATGCATTGAGCGCAACCCGTGCAGCCATCGCCGAAGGAATTGTTCCCGGTGGAGGCGTAGCCTACATCCGCAGCATCGCAAGCCTTGAAAACCTCAAGGGCGACAACGATGACGAAAACACCGGTATCGCAATCATCAAGCGTGCTATCGAAGAGCCTATGCGCCAGATCGTAGCCAATGCCGGAGTAGAAGGCGCCGTTGTTATCCAGAACCTTAAGGCAGGCACAGGCGACTACGGCTACAATGCACGTACAGGCGAGTACGAGCATCTCTTTGCAACCGGCGTAATCGACCCCGCAAAGGTAACTCGTGTAGCCCTTGAAAACGCTGCATCAATCGCCGGAATGTTCCTCACCACCGAATGCGTAATTGCCGAGAAGAAGGAAGAGAATCCTGCTCCCGCAATGCCTGCCGGAGGTATGGGCGGAATGGGTGGAATGATGTAATACCCTACTTAAATTAACACCGAGGTGCATTGTCAATTGACAGTGCGCCTCGTTTGTTTTTACCCACAAAGATGTGCGCATAAATGAAGCCTAACATTATGCTGAAAAATATGCCTGTCCGGTTACGCCTCTTCAGAATTAATTACTAACTTTGCAACGAAAATAATCGCGGTAGTAGCTCAGTTGGTAGAGCATTAGCTTCCCAAGCTAAGGGTCGCGAGTTCGAGCCTCGTCTACCGCTCCATCCACAAAGCACTGATTTTCAACTCAATCTGAAAATCAGTGCTTTATTATTATATTATTGTTAATATATTTATTTTGCTCCAAGTATAAATGCTTTTTGCAATTCCTGCGGAAAAATATCTAAACGGTATTTGAATTTTTCTGTTTCTGAAAATATTTCCACCACATACTTTGAGTAGTCATTAAATTGATATGTATTATAGGCACAAATCCGTTCCGGAGGAGTGAATATGTGACCAATAAACCTATCAACATTGTCCATCGCCGATGTTGGCGCAATTTCTGATGTACAATTCATTGTATAAATAGTCACAGTTCTCATCTTTTTTGGAGCCAGAGAACGATAACCATGCTCGTATGATCCGAATGGGAAGCAAAGTCGTTCAAGAAAAGACTTCATTGCTCCGGTTACATCCATAAGATATATGGGACTTGCAATTACAAGACAATCAGCAGTAGACGCTATCTGCAATACTGATGCCAATTCATCCTGAACGCAGCATCGTCCATAACTTTTGCCTTCTTTCAATTTGCAGGAAAAACAGCTAATACACCCCTTGAATGTGTAATCGTATAGATGTACTATAACGATTTCCCCTTCAGGATGCTTTGATTGAAAACCGTTGACAAACGCCTCACACATTTTCGCAGTATTGCCATTCTTTCTAGGGCTGCCGTTTATTATGACTGTTTTCATCGTTAATATGATTTTTAAGACTCGATTGTTATTATCGTTTTTATGTTATAAAATTCACTAACTTTGTAGCGCAAAGTTAGGTGATTATCAATGCAGAAGCAATAACTTACCAATTGGTTTGACCCTTACCGAAAAGTTAGTTTTATTCATAATCAGCTCCTTTTCTTAACCATATATGGCAAAAAAATTAGACTACGAATACTGCAAGGCTGCTCCGATGCTTGAATGGCTCGGCAATAAATGGGCCACTGGTCGTTCTCATGAAAATATCGGAGAATGAGCCGGTACGCTTTAACGAACTTTACCGCAATATTCCGTCAGTATCGGAAAAAGTATTATCGCAAGTGCTCCGTCAATTAACTATAGACGGCATAATACAACGGAAACTGTTCCCCGACATACCGCCACATACCGAATACTCGGTAACCGACTTAGGAAAGACTCTGTTACCTCATGTCATATCCCTCGCAAATTGGGGGCGAGAACACTTCGATACAATAATCTCAAATCGACAAAAACAAAAATCGACAAAAACGCCCAATTATATCATAGCTACTTAATCTCTCTCAAAAACGAAGGCCCACCATTGATCCAATGGAAATTAGAAGCAATAACTGTCCATAATTTAAGGATTCCCCTATATAAACGACAACGGCTCCACCTGAGTGAGGTGAAGCCGTTGTTATTTAATAAATTAATCTATTAGAGATTGCGGAGGTTGAACTTTGCAAACTCAAGGTCGTTCTGAGCCTTGGCAGCAAGTGTGTTGTCGAGCTTTATAGCCTGACGGAGGTTGTTCATAACCATCTTTTCATTATTGGTGCGGGCACCAAGGATTGCGGTTATATAGAATGTAGTGGCATTGGGGTGAACCACGCCTGAAAGTGTATTCTTAGCCTTGCTGTAATCCTTATTGAGAATCTGGGCAAGAGCGGCATTGTTGGTCTTGCTGTCGCCAAATGCACGTATGGCTGAATTGTAGTCGCCCTGCTTCATGTAGTAAACGCCAAGAGCGTCACCGAGAGCGGGAACACCGGCTGCGTTACCAAACTTGGCTGTAGCCTCCTTGTAGTTCTTGTTGAGCAACGACACAAGTCCGAGGTTCATCTGAGCCTCACCGCTTTCGGGAGCGAGGCGTGCAGCCTGAGCGAAGTTGGCTTCAGCTGCCTCATAGTCCTGGTCGATGTACTGGCACATACCGAGGTTGTTGTAGGCACGATAATCCTTGGGATAAAGCTCAATGGCTGTATCATAAATTTGAAGACGCTTGTCGTTGTTGTCGGTCAGCGTTGCTGCATAAAGTATCTCGTCAACCGAAAGAGCCTTGGGATTTAAGGAGTAAATGTTCATGATCTCCTCGTCGCTCTTGCCTATTACATCGATTGATGCAGTGATGCGAGAGTAACGCAACTGGGGAAGAATCTCCTCGGCAAGCTGATCAAACACCGATGAAAGATTACGTATTTCGCGCTCGCGCTGCTCGGGATCCTTATACATTGAAAGAACGCTGAGAATCAACTCCTTGTCCTGAATGTTGCTTGCTGCAACAAGACGCTGGAAACCTTCCCAGTCCTGAGGAGTGAAATTGGCGGTCAATTCACCGAATTCCGAGATGTTGTCCTTCTTAAGCTTGTTCTGAACATAGCTCTTGGTATTCTTCTCACGATTCTCGGCCAAACGGGTGTTCAGTTCTACACCACCATCGGGCGATGCATAAGAAGTGATGTTTATCTCCTTGATATCGCGACGATTGTCCTCATTAGCCTCGGCAATCTCCTGATGGAGGTTGTTCATCTCGGCTGTGCGCAACTGACCGTCACGTATATTGGCCTGATTGATAAGGAACTTTATATCGGCATCAAATTTCTCGTTGATGATGCGCTGGAACTTGTCGGGAGCAATTGCAGGCGACACTGTAGCGGCATCGGCAAGAGCGGCAGTAGCCACAACACCGTCGGCCACCTTAACGCGCGGAAGCGCATACTGCTTACCACCCTGACGCACTGTGAATGCCAGGCTGAGATTGCTCTTAATCATTTCGGGATTGTAGTTGTAGCTAACGGGGATGGTCACTGTACCGCCACCGTCGTAGCTGATTACCGGATTGTTACCGCGCACCTTCTCGCCCTGGAATGTGTAGGGGGTCGATGCGATTTCGGTTCCGTTGAATTCAAGGTAGGGAGTCACCGTAACCTCAGCATTCTTCACAAAGAATTTTCCCGGGATTTTACCTGTAACGGTTGCGGGCACCTTTTCACCCACCACCTCAAGCGGATTGGGATTGACCGAGAAGTAATCAGCTCGGAACTGATTCATCTTCTTGCCACAACCTGTAAAAACTATAGCACTGCCCAAATTGAGCGCATAGCAAAATTTGCTGTTCATGATGATTTTGAATTACTGTATGAATTTAAATGAATAATCGATTTATAGCACTACAAATATACTACAAATTTCAAACATTATTAGCTTAATGCGGCCACATATTTGTTAAATTATCTCATTAATTTCACATCATGTAGCATCGCAACAACATTTAATATCCTTTTATGAAATTATTACACGGAAAATCGTAAATTTGTAGAATCATTTAACCAAAAACTTTCTAAATTCAATTTTTCAGCCGATGAGAAGATGGCGAATTGACGACAGCGCAGAGCTGTACAATATCAACGGATGGGGATTGACCTATTTCTCCATTAACGAAAAGGGCCACGTACAGGTGACCCCTCGTGAAGGCTATGCCTCGGTCGACATCAAGGAGGTGCTTGACGAGCTTCAGGTGCGTGATGTGGCAGCCCCGGTATTGCTTCGTTTTCCCGACATTCTCGACAACCGTGTCG
>ENA-ORKV01001633-ORKV01001633.1-human-gut-metagenome-genome-assembly--contig:-NODE-1633-length-16223-cov-2.973306_pt1 | contig 16223 bp, 13 predicted proteins | sample MGYA00243058_ERZ508805 | MGnify/ENA primary metagenome ERZ508805 (study PRJEB26277, sample SAMN04329770) | human gut metagenome | biome: human-associated habitat | host: Homo sapiens | place: USA... | reverse complement strand
GTCTGTAAGACACGTTGCAGCATCTTCACGTCCCGGTATCAGATACCCCACTTGTGTTTCATTCAATGCAATCCAGACTGGAAAACGAATAGGATCTACTCCTCCAACAAGTCGAAATTTATAATTGTCCCATACAATATCTGAATTTGCAGCAAGTGAAATATTTAATTGTTCTATATAGGTCGGCGTATCATCTAATTCATACCCTCTGGCTCCACTTATGTGCCATTGATCAATCGGTTGTCCATCTTCGCCATTTGCCCTTACCGCACATGCTTCATACAAATGTCCATATGCTCTAATCGGGATAATCCAAATATAATCGCTTTGTTCTAACGCACTTTCTACTTCGGACACAGAAAGAAGTTCTGAGGTCAAAAGTGGCGTATCAATATACTCTTTTAATGCATTATCAAAATCAATATCTGATACACTTATTCCCTCCTCAAACGGATCCTCAACAGGTCCTCCATTTGTAACAGACACAATTTCATCAGCAAGTGCAACGATTTTTTCATAATCTTCAGATTCCGATAGTATTTCAAGTTTAGATGCCGATACAGTAGATGCTGATATCATAATTCCAATGAAACAAACAACTATTTTTAATATTTTCTTCATGTGCTTCCCTCCCCTGTCGTATTTTCTTTTACGTTTCACGATTGATCTATTTATCTTATCATACACTGATATAATTTTTTTAACAATTATCATATTTTCACAAAATATTCAGCGCAAAATGCTGCAAATAGGAGAAATAAAAAAACAGAAGAGGTTATTATGCCAACTTACTCGGCATAACAACCTCTTCTGATTTCACCTTTTACACTTTTGTTTCTTTTTTAGCTTTCTCAAAAAATCTATTCTTTACTGAATCGGCTCCTTCGCCGGTGTTCCCGCTTTTCTCGGGTACTTTTTCGGCGTTGCCTTCCCCTTCTCGATACAGACAAACGATCTCTCATCCTCTGTTCCCGTAAGCTGGAAATAAACCGGCTCTTTTGCCTCGCCGCCGAGTACATGGATCGCTTTTTGGGCCGCAGTAAGCTCCTCGCTTAATTTGCCCGATTTATACGAAACAAACCGTCCGCCCACCTTCACATACGGCAGACAATACTCCGAAAGCGAACTCAAATTCGCCACCGCGCGCGATACCACGAGATCAAACTGCTCCCGGTACTCCTTCTGGCGTGCGAAATCCTCGGCTCTTCCATGAATGGCCGTAATTTTGGAAAGTCCAAGCTGTCCGATCACTTCATTCAGGAATTTCACCCTCTTATTCAGCGAATCCAGCAGCACGACTTCCACCTCCGGAAACGCAATTTTCAGCGGGATTCCCGGGAAACCGGCTCCCGTTCCCACATCAAGAATGCGTCCTGCCTGTGCCACATCACAGACCTTCACCAGCGACAGACTGTCGAGAAAATGCTTCGTAATCACCTGATCGAACTCCGTAATCGCCGTCAGATTCATAAACGAATTCCACTCCACCAGCAGCTCGTAATACTGCAGAAACTGCGTTTTCTGCTCCTCGGAAAGTTTGATTCCAAGCTCAAAAAGGCCGCGCTCAAATCCTTCAAGATTGTATTCTTTCATGTTGTTCTCCGTTCTACTCTATTCTTCCAAGTGTCCGCTGCACTTTTTGTTACGATTCACACAGCGTGAAAGCACTTGCTGCTTCGCTGCATAAGAACGTAATTCAGGCATGCATATCTGTCCTTTATTTATGTCCCAGATACACCAGCAGAACCGAAATATCCGCCGGGGAAACGCCCGAAATACGTGACGCCTGGCCGATGTTGATCGGACGGTACAGGTTCAGCTTCTGTTTCGCCTCGATGCGCAGGCTCTGGATCTCGTCGTAATTGATGTTCTCCGGGATCTTCTTCTCTTCCATCTTTTTAAACTGCTCCACCTGCTTCATCTGGCGCTTGATGTAGCCGTCATACTTGATGTTGATGTTGACCTGCTCCTGCACATCCTCCGGCAGCTCGGGCCGTTTCGGATCTACTTCTGCCAGCATTTTATAGTTCAGCTCCGGCCGGCGGATCAGCTCTGCGAGCGAACTTCCGCCGGAAAGCAGCGTTGATCCATACTCTTCCAGAAGCTCATTGATGTTCGAGCTCGTTCCCACATACGTATTCTCCACGCGCTCAATCTCTTCCTGAATCCGCTGTTCTTTTACTTTCAGTGCCTCATACTGCTCCTCGCTGATCAGACCCACGCGGTAGCCGTATTTGCGCAGACGCAGATCCGCGTTGTCCTGACGGAGCAGCAGACGGTATTCCGCGCGGCTCGTCATCATACGGTACGGCTCATGGTTCTCTTTCGTCACAAGGTCGTCGATCAGAACGCCGATATACGACTCCGAACGGTCGAGCACCAGCTCTTCTTTTCCCTGCACGCGGAGCGCTGCATTGATGCCCGCGATCAGGCCCTGCGCCGCAGCCTCCTCGTATCCGGAACTGCCGTTGAACTGGCCGCCGGAAAACAGATTCTTGATCGCCTTGAACTCGAGGGACGGCAGAAGCTGTCTCGGGTTGATGCAGTCGTACTCGATCGCATACGCATTCCGCACGATTTTTGCATGCTCCAGACCCGGCACGGTGTGATACATCGCAATCTGCACATCCTCCGGCAGTGAACTCGACATGCCGCCGACGTACATCTCGTTTGTATATCTTCCCTCCGGCTCCAGGAACACCTGGTGGCGGTTTTTATCCGCAAATTTTACGACTTTATCCTCAATCGAAGGACAGTACCGCGGACCAGTTCCCTCGATCATGCCGGAATAGAGCGGCGACCGGCTGAGATTTTCGCGGATGATTTTGTGCGTCTCCTCGTTCGTATACGTCAGCCAGCAGGATTCCTGATCGATCTGTACACTCTCCGGATCGGTCGAGAACGAGAACGGCACAACCCGCTCATCGCCGAACTGCTCTTCCATCTTGGAGAAGTCGATGCTCCGCTTGTCGATACGCGCCGGTGTTCCGGTCTTAAAGCGCACCATCTCCACGCCGTTTGCTTTCAGGGAATCCGTCAGATGCGTCGCCGCCTGCAGGCCGTTCGGGCCGGTATACGTGCTCACATCGCCGTAAATGCACCGTGCATTCAGATAAACGCCGGTACAGAGGACGGCAGCCTTACAGTGGTAAACCGCGCCGGAAACGGCCTTTACACCCGTCAGAACACCGTCTTCCACGATCAGCTCCGCAATCTCCATCTGGCGGATCGTCAGATGATCGGTATTTTCAAGAACCTCGCGCATCGACTGGCTGTACGCCCGCTTATCCGCCTGCGCACGCAGCGAATGCACCGCCGGTCCCTTCGATTGATTCAGCATTTTCGACTGAATAAACGTCTTATCAATATTTTTACCCATCTCGCCACCGAGCGCGTCGATCTCTTTTACGAGGTGTCCCTTCGAGGTTCCTCCGATGTTCGGATTGCACGGCATCATCGCGATGCTGTCGACACTTACCGTAAATACAACCGTTTCCAGCCCCATCCGCGCTGCCGCAAGTGCTGCCTCGCATCCCGCATGGCCTGCGCCGATGACGGCAATATCAATTGTTTCTTCTAAAACTGCCATTTTTCTTTTATCCTCTTTCTCTATCTACAGCTTCAGATTCTGTCTTAAGCTTTTTACTCTGTCAAAATCCGGCTGTCGTTCCTTGTAACTCTATTCCGGCAGATCTTCGTAATCTGCATTTGCTGCCTTTATTTACCTGTACAGAATTTGCTGAAAATCTCATTCACAAGGTCTTCTCCCACCGCTTCACCGATGATCGAGCCAAGTTCCTCATACGCATTCATTAGGTCAATCGAGAAGAAGTCCTCCGGCATACCCATTTCGATGCTGCCTGCCGTCAGCTCCAGACTCTTTTTTGCTTCCAGAAGCGCCTGTTTATGGCGCGCATTCGTGATGTAAACCTCATCGTTGAACGAAATTTCGCCCTGGAAAAACATCTTTTTCATCTGTTCCTCCAGCTCTTCCATACCCGTCTCTTCCCGCGCGGAAATGCTGATGACCGGAGCGCCTGTCTTTTGCTCCATCTCCTCTTTTTCGATCACCGCAGTCAGATCCGACTTATTCAGCAGCACAATCGCCTTGCGCCCTTTCAGGATTTCCATGATTTTTGCATCATTCTCATCGAGCGGCACGGATGCATCCACCACATAGAGAATCAGATCTGCGTCCTTTGCATGCTCCAAAGCACGATCCACACCGATTTTCTCGACCGTATCCGCCGTTTTTCGGATCCCCGCCGTATCCAGAATCCGAAGGGAAATGCCCTTTAAGACCAGATTTTCCTCGAGCACGTCGCGTGTCGTTCCGGCGATATCCGTCACAATCGCTTTTTCCTCGCCTGCCAGCAGATTTAAAAGCGATGATTTTCCGGCATTCGGTTTTCCAAGGATCACCGTCTTGATGCCCTCCTGGATCATCTTGCCCTCATCCGCAGATGCAAGCAGCTTTTCCACCTGCTTTTTCTGCTCCGCAACAACCTGGGCCAGCCGCTTTGGATACCCGTCCAGGCTGATGTACTCCGGGTCGTCGAGCGCCGACTCAATAAATGCGATCTCGTAAATCAGCTTCTTGCGGATTGCCCGGATCGCCTTTTTCACCGTTCCGCGAAGCTGGCTCTCGGAGCTTTTTAAGGCATACGCACTCTTTGCCGAGATGACATCCATAACCGCCTCGGCCTGCGTCAGATCCATTCTTCCGTTCAGAAACGCCCGTTTCGTAAACTCACCCGGATCTGCCGCCCGCGCACCGGCATTTAAGACTGCCTCGAGCACTTTTTTCACCGCCAGCACCCCGCCGTGACAGTCGATCTCGACGGTATTCTCACCCGTATATGTTTTCGGCCCTTTCATCACCATGACAAGGACCTCATCAATCACTTCCTCCCCTTCGGTAATCCATCCATAATGAATCGTATGGGATTTGACCGCGGAAAGCTTTTTTCCTTCTTTTTTTGCACGGAATACGCGGTCCGCCACTTCGAACGCATCGTTTCCGCTGATTCTTACAATACCAATTCCCGCCGGCGCCATCGCTGTGGACACTGCGGCAATTGTATCATCCAAATGAAATCCTGCCATTGTTTCCAGTCCTTTCTAAAACCTCTCTTTTTGGGGATCCCAGTATTCAGATCCACATTTTTTCTTTCCTTTCGCATGGCTCTGAATAGTTCCATTTTAGCAGAAAACCAGAAAAGACGGTACCCCGTATTTTACACAGGTACCGTCTTTTTGCATATTTTTTACGCTTTCTTATCGTTTCGGCGCTACAACAACGTGGCGATATGGCTCGCTGCCCTCGCTGTAGGTCTCCACGAATTTATTTCCCTGCAGTGCAGAGTGGATGATTCTTCTCTCGTAAGGATTCATCGGCTCCAGAGAAACCGGTCTTCTGGTCTTTTTCACTTTGTAAGCGATGTTTCTTGCCAGATTTTCCAGTGTTTCTTTTCTGCGTTTGCGGTAGTTCTCCGTATCAAGTTTGACACGAACGTAATCCTTCTGCTCTTTGTTGACCACAAGGCTGGTCAGATACTGAAGGGAATCCAGTGTCTGTCCGCGTTTTCCGATCAGGATACCCATATCCTCACCGGCGAAATCAACTTCCAGAGAACCGTTCTCGGCATTATACTCCATCTGGATCTCAACCGGGAGCTCCATGGCTTTGAATACACCGCTTAAGAACTCAAGTGCCGTTGCCTTGATCTGGGCGATTTCCTCGTCTGTTCTCTGAACTACTTCACGCTCTTCTCTTGGCTCGGAGCGTCTTGCAGTTTCTGCCTGACGCGGAGCAGATTTTCTTTCCGTTTCTTTCTTTACAGCTTCTTTTTTCGGCGCTTCCTTTACCGGTGCAGGAGCTGCCTCTTTTTTCTCTGGTTTCTGGGGTGCTTCCGGTTCTTTTTCCGGTGCGGCTTTTACAGCGGCACGGATCACAGCCGGTTTACTTCCGATTCCAAAGAATCCGGAACTGCCTTCGCTGATGACCTGGATCTCCAGTTTATCGCTGGCAGCCTGAAGCTCAATGCAGGCTTTTGTAATAGCGTCGTCCACGGTTTTTGCGGATACTTCGATAAACTCCATAAAGATTTACCCCCTATTTTTTCTTTTTGCTGTTCTTTTCATCAAACTGTTTTACCATGTTTGCTTTCGCAGCGATGCTTCCGGCGCGGTATTCCTGATTACTGTTGTAATACTCAGTCGAAGCCTTTCTTGCTGCCTCTTTTTCCTCAGCAGACGGCTCTTCGTTCTCCTGTACCTGAATATTACGCACACTCTGCGTTGCAGCCTGTGTGATTTTCTGCGGCGGAAGGCCGGCTTTTTCTCTCTTCTTGGCCGCTTTTTCCTGATTTTTGCGGATCACCTCATCCATGTCAATCGAGGACATATGACGGTTGATCACAACCTGCTGTACGCTTCGAACAAGCGCACCTGCAATCCAGTAAATACCAATACCGATGGAGAACGATAAACACATAAATGCGGAGAAAACAGGCATTACCGTGTTCATGGTCTTCATAGAATTTTCCATGGAGTTTGCTGTCTTATTTCCGTTGTTGGAAGATGGTGCCTGCGGCATCAGCTTGTAGTTCAGCCACTGGGTAAACCATGCCAGAACCGGCACCAGAATTGCTCCTGCAATCAAAAGAGCAGATCCGTTTGCCATACCCTCGCGGATGACATCCATCGGAGACTGTGTAATATTAAATCCAAGGAACATGTTGATATGCTTGGACTCCGCGGCGGTTTTTGTAATGGTATCCGCAATACCGGAGAACTCGCTGATATCGGCCAGCTTCGTCCACTGGGACGGTTTCAGCACATAAAACATGTCCAGAAGGTTATTTTCGGTTAATGTTTCACTTACTTTACTGTACATGGTAACACGGTTATCTGTGATAAACTGTGTCAGGATGTCAGAATATCCTGATACACCCATCATCTGTGTTGTCAGTCCCTGGAATACATTGCGGACACTTCCGATATATCCCGGAATATGATAGATAACCTGGTACAGTGCAAGCAGAATCGGCATCTGAACCAGCAGTGTACTGCAGCTTCCTGTCGGGGAGACACCGTATTTCTGATAAACTGCCATGGTTTCTTCAGATTTTTTCATCTGAGAAGCCTGGTCTTTTTTGTTCTGATATTTCTTTTCAATTCTCTGCAGATCCGGCTGCATTACGCTCATCATCTTCGACATCTTCTGCTGCTTGATCTGAAGCGGCGTCAGAACGAGATAAATGATAATCGTATACAGAATAATCGCAATACCGATGTTCGGAATTCCAATTTTTTCCAGGCAAAAATAAATTCCATTGATCAGCCAGCCGAGGATCTGGCATACCCACCCGATAATCGGCCACGTTGACTTACTCAGTACGATATCCAAAACGTCTTTTCCTCCTTATTTATCTACGGCACAGGGTCGTAACCTCCGTGTGAAAACGGGTTACATCTCAGTATTCTCCATAATGCCAGCAGACTTCCTTTGAAAGCACCATATTTCTGAATCGCTTCCAGCCCGTACTGCGAGCAGGTCGGCGTATAAGGGCAGTGCACCCTCTTCAGAGGAGACAGGTACTTCTGATAAAACCGGATACCTTTTATCAATACCGTCTTCATTTTTCTGTTTCCTTTAATATATGATGTAGTTTTCCCAGATGCAAAAGTGCTCCCTCTATCTCGAAATACGTACAGTTTTTTGCATTAACTCTTGCGATCACAACTACATCCATTCCACACTGAAATTCCTCTTCATGCAGACGATAACTCTCCCGGATCAGTCTCGCCAGATGGTGGCGCACAACGCTGTTTCCCACCTTTTTACTTACTGAAATTCCAATCCGGTTCCGTCCCAGCTGATTTTTCTTCACATACATGACCAGAAATCGGTTTGCAAACGATGTTCCCTGCTTATAAACCAGCTGAAAATCTCTGTTTTTTTTCAGGCTTTCCGAATATTTCATGAATCCATTCTTTCCTTCATGATTTGTCTAAATTTTCTTTTCATTGAATAGCTTTAGATAGAAGAAAAGACCACATAAATTTTATGCGGCCTTTGGTTTTATGCTGATAATTTTTTTCTTCCTTTTAATCTTCTTGCAGCTAAAACTTTTCTTCCACCTTTTGTGCTCATTCTTGCTCTGAATCCGTGAACTTTAGCTCTGGATCTTTTTTTCGGCTGAAATGTCATTTTCATAAGATAAGGCACCTCCTTTAAATTCTAATCAATAACTGCCTGCAAGGCAGTATTTCACTACATGTATGACAGAAAACATCATTTCAATTATATTCATAAACCTCCATTTCGTCAACCCTAAAATCAATAATTTTCGCAGTTTTTTCGGGAAAAATGCCGCTCTGACGCGGTTTTCCGGTCTGCCGCTGCCCGTGCCTTCCGTGTGCTGATTTTCGGTTTATCCACAACTTATCCACACTGTCCGCCGCACGCGTACAAATACCAGTTCGATTTTTGCGCTTTCCACACGATATCTTGTAACCGTAATCAACATTATCCACAATCTGTGGATAACCTTGTGGATAACTTTCGGTTTTGCTGTGTACAACCTGTGGGCATTTCCAATTTTTCCAGTATTTACGCCATGTATAATGTGTATATAAATTTTCCAGACTTTACACATTTCGGTTTTTCCAGCCCTCTATCCACAATTTTATCAACATAAGATTCCCTGTTATCCACAAACTATCCTCCATTTCATCAACAGGAAAATTTTTTACACATTCTGTGGATAAAAAAATAATTATCCACATTTTTGGGTTGAATAAAACGGCATTTTATTATATCATATAGAAGTAAAAATGCGACTATTCGGGGAAAATTTCGTTTTCCAGACAGAAGTTATCCCCAAAAAGCAATGATTATAGAAGCGGAGCGACAGAAAAAGCATGGAAATCGTACAAGATAAATGGAAAGAAATACTGCAGAGAGTGCGGGACGAGCACGAATTATCTGAGATCTCCTTTACTACATGGATTGAACCACTTACGATCCATTCGGTTGAGGACAATCTGATCACAATCCTGGTTCCATCCGAAAAAATGGGTCTCGATTACGTGAGCAAAAAATATACTCTTCCTATTAAAGTGGCAATCGCGGAAATCACAGGTGTCAACTATGAGATCCGCTTTATTCTTCCGGAAGAAGTGAAACAGGAAAAAGCGCCTGCTCCCGTCCAGAAAAATCTCTATGTGCCGAACCTGAATCCAAAGTATACCTTTGATACCTTCGTGGTCGGCAGCAATAACAAATTTGCCCATGCAGCTTCTCTCGCCGTGGCCGAATCCCCGGGAGAAATCTACAATCCGCTGTTTTTATACGGTGGTGTTGGACTGGGCAAAACCCATCTGATGCACTCGATCGCACATTTTATTCTTCAGAAGAACCCGTCTTCGCGGATTCTCTACGTAACGAGTGAAGAATTTACCAATGAAGTCATCGAGGCTATCCGAAACAGCAACAACACCGCAATGACCAAATTCCGTGAGAAATACCGCAATATCGACGTACTTCTCATCGATGATGTGCAGTTTATTATAGGAAAGGAATCCACGCAGGAAGAGTTTTTCCATACCTTCAATACGCTGCACGGCGCCAACAAACAGATCATCCTTTCTTCGGATCGTCCCCCGAAAGACATGGATATCCTGGAAGACCGCATCCGTTCCCGTTTCGAATGGGGACTCCTTGCCGACATCCAGAGCCCGGATTATGAGACGCGAATCGCCATTCTCCGAAAGAAACAGGAATTAGACGGCTATTCCGTCAGCGACGATGTGATCGAATACATCGCTTCCAATATTAAATCGAACATCCGTGAGTTGGAAGGCGCTCTCAACAAAATCATTGCATACGCAAACCTTGAAAAACGTGAAATCAACATTGATCTTGCAGAGCAGGTGCTGCGCGACATCATCTCCCCGAACGAGAAGAAGGTGATCACGCCGGAATTTATCATCGACACCGTTGCAGATCACTTCGATATTACGCCGTCCGACATTGTCGGCAGCAAGCGGAGCAGCAAAATCGTATTCCCGCGCCAGATCGCAATGTATCTGTGCCGCGAAATGCTCGATGCCCCGCTGACCGGAATCGGAAAAATGATGGGCGACCGCGATCATACCACTGTCATGCACGGCATTGAGAAGATCGAAAAGGAAATGAGTGCTAAAGACAGTGTCCGCAACACGGTAGACATCTTAAAGAAGAAGATCAACCCGTCGAAATAGGCGGAGCCTTTGTAACTCTGTCAAAACGATTAAAACCGATTTACATTTATATAAGAAGAAACTCATCGGTTGACAGGCCCTTATTTATACACAAACCGATGTGGAAAGCCTGTGGATGAATTGTGGACAAATTTGGGGCCTGAAGTTATCAACATTTCATACACAGGTTCACGTTCGATTATTCACAGAGTTATACAGATCGATTTTTCCAGTATTTCCGCATTCTTGACGGGGTTTTCCACATATCCACAGCCCCTACGACTAAGACTACGGATTTTTACTATATTTTTTCTTTATAAGCAGACTCACCAAGCAGTGAGGAAAGGAGAGTTATCCACAATTATGAAATTAGTGTTTGACAAAGCAGACCTTGTAAAAAGCGTTGGTATCGCTATGAAAGCTGTCTCCGGTAAAACAACCATGCCGATTCTGGAATGCATTCTGATTGATGCATCTTCCAACGTGATCAAATTTACCTCCAACGATATGGAACTCGGAATCGAAACCATCGTCACAGGTATGATTCTGGAACGCGGTATTGTTGCTCTGGATGCAAAGATTTTTTCTGAGATTGTAAGAAAACTTCCGGATAATCAGGTTACAATAGAAACAGATGAAAATCTGGTAACCACGATTACATGTGAAAAAGCAAAATTCAACATTCCGGGACAGTCAGGAGAAGATTTTTCCTATCTGCCGATTCTCGAAACTTCCGATTGTGTTTCCATTTCCCAGTTCACCTTAAAAGAACTGATCCGTCAGACCATTTTCTCCATTGCAGCCAATGAGAACAACAAACTGATGACCGGTGAGCTTTTTGAAATCAAAGATAACACACTTCGCGTCGTATCTCTGGACGGACACCGTATTGCGATCCGCAGAATTGAGCTGAAAGATTCGTATCCGGACCGAAAAGTCGTTGTTCCGGGAAAAACCCTGAACGAAATCAGCAAAATTCTGTCCGGTGAGATGGATGATCAGATTGATATTTACTTCTCGGAAAACCACATTATGTTCAAGTTCGATGATACAACGGTCGTTTCCAGACTGATCGACGGTGAATATTTCCGCATCGACCAGATGCTTTCGAGTGATTACGAGACAAAAGTGACGATCAACAAAAAAGAATTCTTAAGCTGTATCGACCGTGCGACGCTTCTTGTCAAAGAAGGCGACAAAAAACCGATCATCATCGATATCCAGGATGGAGCGATGGAACTGCAGATCAACTCCGCGATGGGTTCCATGAAAGAAGAGATCGATATCAACAAAGAAGGCAAGGATATTATGATCGGTTTTAACCCGAAATTCCTGATCGATGCACTTCGTGTTATTGATGACGAGGAGATTTCGATTTATCTGGTCAACCCGAAGGCTCCATGTTTTATCCGGAACGAAGAAGAGAGCTATATCTATCTGATTCTGCCGGTAAACTTCAATTCCGTGAGATAAGTCACATAAGTTTGAAATCTGCCGGAACCTTTTCTGAAAGAACTTTCAGCGGTTTTACAGCCACACAGGTTGAAAACTGCGAACTTACGTGAGGAAAAGGCACGGCAGTGCAGGAGGAAAAAATGGAAATTATTACGCTGCGTGAAGATTACATCAAACTGGGCCAGGCATTAAAAGCTGCGGCTCTGGTAGAAGACGGCGTGGAAGCAAAGCTCGTCATCAAGGACGGCTGCGTGACCGTAAATGGTGAAGTAGATACCCGCCGCGGCCGCAAGCTCTATGACGGAGATGTTGTCTGCTACAATGGAAATGAGATACAAATTAAAAAATAAGGCTTAAAAACTTAAGCTGATTTTTCACGGACGAGTGCTCATGTATATCAAATCTTTAGAACTGAAGAACTATCGGAATTATGAGAGTTTATGCATAAATATCAGCCCCGGAACGAATATTCTCTACGGCGACAATGCCCAGGGAAAGACGAATATTCTCGAGGCTTTATATCTCGCGGGTACGACAAAATCGCACCGTGGCAGCAAGGACCGCGAAATCATCCAGTTTGACCGGGAGGAAGCCCATATCCGGATGATGGTGGAGCGGAACGGCAGCACGCATAAAATCGATATGCATCTGAAAAAAAATAAATCCAAGGGAATCGCCATCGATGGAGTTCCGATCCGCAAAGCGTCGGAACTTTTTGGCATTGTAAATATTGTGTTTTTCTCTCCGGAGGACCTGAATATCATCAAAAATGGTCCTGCGGAGCGCCGGCGTTTCCTGGATAGCGAAATTTGTCAATTGTCAAGACTATACATGATCGAGCTTGCCAATTATAATAAAGTGGTGGCGCAGAGAAACAAGCTGCTTAAAGAGATTTCGTTTTCCGGCAGAATGGCGGATACGCTCGAGATCTGGGATGAGCAGATGGTCCGCTATGGAACAAGCATTATTTCCGAGCGGAAAAAGTTTATCAGCCGCCTGAATGATATTTTATCCGAGATCCATCAGAATCTGACCGGAGGAAAGGAGCAGATTCTGATTACCTATGAACCGAATGTGTTCGAGGAAGCGTTTTCCGAAGAGTTAAAAGCCGGAAGAGAGCGTGATCTGCGTTTCGGACAGTCCTACACCGGGCCGCACCGGGACGATTTCTGTGTGCGGGTCAACGACATTGATATCCGTAAATACGGTTCCCAGGGGCAGCAGAGGACGGCGGCGCTTTCGCTGAAACTGGCGGAGATCCGTCTGGTCGAGGAGGAAATTCACGATACACCGGTTTTACTGCTGGATGATGTTTTGTCGGAGCTGGACGGCAGCCGGCAGAATTATCTTCTGCAGAGCATTCACAGCATACAGACACTGATTACCTGTACCGGACTGGACGAGTTTGTCGAAAATCATTTTGAGGCAAACAGCGTATTCCAGGTGGTCGAGGGATCTGTGTTTCACAAAGAAACAGGAGGAATCTAAATGAGTACAGAGAACATGGAAAAGACAGAGTATGGTGCAGACCAGATTCAGATTCTGGAGGGTCTGGAAGCCGTACGGAAGCGCCCAGGTATGTATATCGGCAGTACCTCCGCACGGGGACTTCACCATCTGGTCTATGAGATTGTCGACAACTCGGTAGACGAGGCACTGGCAGGATACTGCAAAAATATTGACGTTACGATTAACCCGGACAACTCCATCACCGTCATCGACGACGGCCGTGGTATTCCGGTCGGCATCAATCATAAGTCGGGCCTTCCGGCCGTTGAGGTTGTCTTTACGGTGCTGCACGCAGGCGGAAAGTTCGGCGGCGGAGGGTACAAGGTATCCGGCGGTCTGCACGGCGTTGGTGCATCCGTTGTAAATGCGCTGTCCAACTGGCTTGAGGTGCGCGTTTATCACGATGGAAAGGTTTACTTCCAGCGGTATGAGCGCGGAAAAACCATGAATAAGCTGGAGGTCATCGATACCTGTCCGATCGAAAAAACAGGTACCGAGGTCCGTTTCCTGCCGGATGACACGATGTTCGAGGAGACGGTTTATGATTACGACGTTTTAAAAACAAGACTCCGCGAGACCGCATTTCTGACCAAGGGACTGCGCATTGTTCTGCGCGATCTGCGCACGGATCCGGTAGTGGAAAAAGCATTCCACTACGAGGGCGGTATCAAAGAGTTTGTCAGCTACCTGAACAAGAGCAAAACGGCGCTCTACCCGGACATCATCTACTGCGAGGGAGAAAGAGACGGCGTTCTCGTTGAGGTTGCGATGCAGCACAACGATTCCTATCAGGAAAATACGTACGGTTTCGTCAACAACATTACGACGCCGGAGGGCGGTACCCATATCGTGGGCTTCCGGAATGCACTGACGAAAACCTTTAATGAATATGCAAGAGCAAATAAACTGTTAAAAGACAGCGAACCGAACCTGACCGGAGAGGATATCCGCGAGGGTATGACGGCGATTGTCAGCATCAAAATCGAGGAGCCGCAGTTCGAGGGCCAGACAAAGCAGAAACTTGGAAACAGCGAGGCGAGAGGAGCAGTCGACAATATCGTGAGCACCCAGCTCGAGCTGTTTCTGGAGCAGAACCCGGCTGTTGCAAAAACGATCGTTGAAAAGTCCCTGCTTTCCCAGCGTGCGAGAGAGGCTGCAAGAAAAGCGCGTGACCTGACGAGAAGAAAATCCGCACTGGACGGTATGTCCCTGCCTGGAAAACTGGCAGACTGTACCGACAAGGATCCGAAAAACTGTGAGATCTTCTTGGTCGAGGGAGATTCCGCGGGCGGTTCCGCAAAATCCGCGAGAAGCCGTGCAACGCAGGCGATCCTGCCTCTGCGTGGAAAAATCCTGAATGTAGAGAAAGCACGTCTCGATAAAATTTATGCCAATGCCGAGATCAAAGCGATGATTACGGCATTCGGAACCGGAATCCACGACGATTTCGATATCACCAAACTGCGCTACGACAAGATCATCATCATGACCGATGCCGATGTCGACGGCGCGCACATCGACACACTGATGCTGACGTTCCTGTACCGCTTCATGCCGGAGCTGATCAAACAGGGCCACGTTTAGCTGGCACAGCCGCCGCTGTTCAAGATTGAGAAAAACAAAAAAGTATGGTAAGCATACGATGACGATCAGATGAATCAGATCCTCAATGAGATCGGACGCGGAGATAATAAGATCCAGCGTTACAAAGGACTGGGAGAGATGGATGCGGAGCAGCTCTGGGAGACCACCATGGACCCGGAACGCCGTGTTCTGCGCCGCGTTGTGTTCGATGAAGAGTATTCTTCTGAAATTGATCTTACCTTCAATACGCTCATGGGCGACAAGGTAGAACCGCGCCGTGACTTTATCGAAGAGAGAGCAAAATACGCAAACAACCTGGATATCTAAAAAGTCCTGTGAACTGAAGTGGAGGAAAAGATGGAAGATAATGTTTTTGATAAAATTCACGAGGTCGATCTGAAAGACACGATGGAGGAATCCTACATCAACTACGCGATGAGCGTAATTGCATCCCGTGCACTTCCAGACGTCCGCGATGGCTTAAAGCCGGTACAGAGACGTATTCTGTACTCCATGAGTGAACTGAACAATACGCCGGATAAGCCGCACCGTAAGTGCGCGCGTATCGTCGGGGCCGATCAGCCGCGCGGCATAGACGCCGATGGCGTGTTTCTCGTCGGCATAGAGCTTCTCCTTCTCGGCCACCGAGCGGTCGTTGATGTAACGGTTCACGAGAATGGCCGAACCGTGCACGCGGTACAGCATGTGCTGCTCTTCGAGCATCGTGAGATCCTTGCGGATCGTCACCTCCGAAACCTTCATCAGCGAGGAGAGCGTCGCCACCGATACGGCGTTCTGCTGACGCATGATCTCCATGATGCGGTTCTGACGTTCGTTCAGATGAATCACCTTGTCCGTATCTTTCATCGTTCGTCGTAGGTTTGGGTTCCGTCCCGCCGCGGCGTCGCCCGAGAGGGGCGGCGGCGGAACTATTCTTTACAAAAATAATGAAAAATATCGGATTCGGAACTCCGCGGCGATTTTTTACGCTCCCGAAGCTCCCTTTTGCACGCGGCCGCCCCGCAATCGCGGCAAGGTCAGCCGGATATGCAAAGCTCCCGCGCGCCGTCCGAAAGAGATCGGATTCCTCGAAACGCACTGCTGTTTCTCGTTCGATGCGAGTCCGGTACCGTTTGCCGGCCCGCACCTCCGCTCACCGCCGTCCCACGCAGCAGACATCCTCTGCCGGCACGATCTGACCTCCATACGACAGATCGGAATTCATCGACCGGCGGCTTTCCCCACCACCCGACGCCGATTCTTCACCCTGTCCGGACCGCTCCGACCGCCGCTGACAGACGGAGGCCCCTGCCTGCATCCTTCCCGAAAAACACATACGGGCGATCCGCTGAGGATCGCCCGTATGAATCGGGATCGAAACAAGATCACATCTTCTTGCCGACGTTGGTCTTCTTGGCAACCTTCGC
>ENA-ORKV01001632-ORKV01001632.1-human-gut-metagenome-genome-assembly--contig:-NODE-1632-length-16237-cov-3.362067_pt1 | contig 16237 bp, 10 predicted proteins | sample MGYA00243058_ERZ508805 | MGnify/ENA primary metagenome ERZ508805 (study PRJEB26277, sample SAMN04329770) | human gut metagenome | biome: human-associated habitat | host: Homo sapiens | place: USA... | reverse complement strand
TATACAATGATAACCGGGAAGATGGAAAATGCGATCATCACATATACCTGCCCCATATCAAACTTGAGCCAGTCAGCCGCACGCAGCTGTGCGATTAAGATAGGCAGTGTTTTTTTCTTGTCATCATGTAAGATCAATGCCGGTGTGAAGTAGTTGTTCCAGCTGCTTACGAATGTGAAGATCATCTGCACAGCAATTGCCGGTTTCATCAGTGGCATTACAATTGCATTGAAGGTACGGAATTCACCGGAACCATCGATACGTGCTGCCTCGATCAGTGACAACGGCAGTGTACTCTCCATATACTGTTTCATATAGAAAAATGTAACCGGAGCCGCAATCGTCGGCACGATCAGAGGTATAAAGGAATCCTCTAATTTCATGTTGGAAACAAGTTTGATAAATCCAAGTGCAGTTACCTGTGTCGGAATCATCATGATCATCAAAATAAACGGATAAATGTATTTTTTCAGTTTGAAATCATATGCATGGATCGCATAAGCTGTCATCGTTGAAAAATATACGCTGAGTACTGCACTGAGCGAAGAAACGATCAGGCTGTTGAACATACCGTTCCATACCGGAAGCGTTCCATTTCTCAAATTCTTCCAGTTTTCCCACAGATGGCTGCTCGGAACCAGCGTAAAACCTGACTGCAACTCACCGTTTGATCTGGTTGCATTGATAAACAGTACATAAAACCAGAACAGACACAATATGGAAACAATGATCAGTACGATATATGCGATCAGTCTTCTTGCATGAATTCCTACACCTTTTTTCAGATTACGATTTTCATTCATGATCTTCACCCCTTCCTCTTATCATTGCCGGTTATCTTAAATACTACCAGGCTTAAGATACCTGTAATGATAAACAGAACAACTGACAATGCACCAGCCATACCATAGTTCTTGCTGTAGAGATGTTTATTTAAGAACATGATCAGCGTCATGGTAGAACGCATCGGGTCACCGGTTCCATTGGTTAAGATCTGCGGTACATCGAATAACTGTAAACCACCGATCAGAGATGTAATAACCACATATACAAGAATCGGACGTAACAGTGGCAATGTGATCTGCCAGAATACCTGGGAAGAAGTTGCACCATCAACTTCCGCTGCCTCAAACAAAGAGGTATCAATACCCATCATACCTGCCATTAAAAGGATCGTTGTATTACCAAACCACATCAGACAGTTCATTAACGCGATCAGCCCTCTTGCACTGCCCGCATTGGATAAAAATTTGTACGGTGTATCAATAAATCCGATCTGCATCAGCATCGAGTTGATGGGTCCTCCATCGGAGAACAATGTAAAGAATAACATGGAAAATGCAGATGCCATGATCAGGTTTGGCAGATATACGACTGTTTTAAAGAAACGGGTTCCTTTTAATCTGAGACGTACATCAGAGAACCATGCTCCAAGTACCAGTGACAAAATGATCTGCGGTATGAAACACATGATCCATAATAACATGGTGTTTTTGGTATAAATCCAGATATCTCCATCGGAGAAAAGCTTTTTATAGTTTGCAAGTCCGACGAAATTCGGTCCGACCTGCGTCAGTCCTGACATATAGTTTTCAAAGAAACTGTTGTAAATAGTGCTGATCAACGGAATCAGCTGAAAAATAACATATACTACAATAAAAGGAATCAAAAAGATATATCCCCATTTATTGTATCTTACTACCTTTCCACTGCTTTTTTTCATAACAACCTGACCTCCTTTTCCAGAGTGCATAATTTTCGCCCACAGAGCTCACAGCATCCCTCACCTTTACCCTGTGTAAGTCTGCTGTCAGCTCTGCGCTTACAGTTTTTACACAAATTTGGATATAAAATGAGCCGCGCCCGCCTCCCTTACGGTCCGGCAGGCGCGGCATCAAATCATTTTTTATACCATTCGTCTGCTTAGTATGTTAACTCCGGATATTTCTCTACAACTGCTTTGTAGAACAGATCTAATGCCTCTTCTTTTGTAGCAGTTCCCTCGAAGTAGTTCTTCATTGCGTTCTGGAACTCTTCGTTACATCCCTGATCGTATGCAGAAAGGTTGCTTAAATCAAGTTTGGAAACACCTGCGCTGTAAATACCAAGTGGATTCTGTCCGCCTAAGATCTTGCTTGAATAAGAGCTGTCAGCCATCTCAGCGATTACATCCTGGTTATTTACGAAATCGTCATCTTTCTCGATGATATCTTTCATAACATCATCATTGGTTGTCATCTGAAGCATGATATCTTTTACAAGGCTCTGGTTATCAGTTCCGTTTGCTGCACAGATCCATGTACCACCCCAGAAGAAGCCCTGCGGTCCTTCGGTTGCGCCCCAGCCACCGTTGTAACCGATACTGCCTTCGGTATCTGCTGCCATTGAAAAGTTTACTAACCATGCAGGTCCAAAGTAGCAGAATACATTTCCTTCCGGATAGAAACCTTTCTTCCAGTCATCACTCCACAGTTCGTATGTTCCTGTCTCGCCTGCATCTACAAGTTCTTTGGAATCATCAACCCATTTCATAATGTTATCATCAATATTGATTTTGCCATCAACAACCCATTTGGAAGAAACGTTGTTGGAATATACACGGTATGTATCATTTACGGAAGATGTGATGGTGTAGCCGGCATCTTTCATCTTCTTTGCTGTATCATTAAATGTATCCCAGTCTTTCACATAATTCTGAACCTCTGCCGGATCATCAGAACCTAATACTGCTTTTGCTGCATCTCTGTTATAGAATAATACGCCAGGACAGCCCTGCCATGAAACACCTTTTAATACGCCGTTAGAATCTGTAACAACATCTTTGGTGTACTGATACTGTTTGGAAAGATCTGAATCAGTAATTCCAAGATCAGATACTGCCATTGTGTAATCGGTATCTACATATTTCAATGCATAATCAGCTTCTACTAAGAAGATATCGATCTTGTCATCTGCTGATGCATCAGCCTGTTTTAATAATGTTGCATCCAGATTGTTCTGATATGCATTGTCATCGTTTGGTGTAATGTTCCATTTTACAGTTACATCACCGATCGTACCTGTGGTTGCATCCACCTCAGTATATCCCGGATAATGATCTGTAACACGGCTCTTAAACTCTTCGTTCCAGCAGTAGATGTTAAGTACTTTTCCTTCATCTGAAGCACTTGCATCTGAAGCTGCAGCTTCGGTCGCCGGTGCTGCCTCATCTGTGGTTGCTGCGTCACTGCTGCCCGTATCTGCCGAGCTGCTGTTTCCGCTGTTTGTGCTGGTGTTTGCTGCGTTATTACCGCCGCATCCTGCCATCATGGTTACAAGCATTGCTGTACATAATAATGTGCTAACGATTTTCTTCTTCATAGAAAACCCTCCTCCTTAATATGTGGTCTTTTGACCATTGTTTTTGTTGTTTTGCTGCTTTGAAAGCAGATAGTCCGGAATCTTCTGCCGCTTCTCCGCATACATCTCTGCAAAAATGCTGTCCGCATGTAGCTGCAACTACATTTAAATGCGTCCAACAGATTTACCTGCAACTAAGATCCCTTCTATAACGACTCTCTCTACGAGAGTTGTTCTCGGTTTCTCAATGGAGCCAATCAGCCGCTTGGCTGCCTCACTCCCGATCAGCTCTGTGTCCTGTCTGATCGTCGTAAGCTGAGGATGTAACAACTGCGACATCCTCGTTCCGTCATATCCTGCAATCGAAATATCCCGCGGAATCCGAAGTCCCATCTCTATGATGACGTTCCTTCCTCCTATTAAAGAGGTGTCATCCGGATAAATGATACAGGTTGGCGGATCTTCTAAATTGAGCAGCTCTTTTGTCTGTTTTGCTGCCTCCCTGGTCTCTAAGTAATCTGCTGTCCGGATGTATTCATCCGGAATCTTCAGACCAAGTTCATCCACCGTCCGGTAGAAACTTGCCAGCCGGTCTTTCGTAACGTAAGAAGCCTGCTGCCCATGAATATATGCAATTTTCCGATGTCCCTGCCCGTATATATATTTTACAAGATCTTCCATACCCTGAATATTGTTGGAACTGACTGCCGTACAGTTATGATGTACATAATCAATCGTAACGACCGGCAGGTCACTATTCATCAGTTCTAAGACATCCGGGTCATTGAAATCGGCACAGACGATCGCAACTCCTTCAAAATTCCGGTATCTGCAATGTTCATAATAGGACATCTTGCGATTTTCAAAACAGGTATTGATAAATGTAATGTCATATCCCTGTTTCTCCGACTGAACTTTTAATCCATTCAGCACTCCGGAAAAATACTCATGTGTCAAACCGCTTCCCGCCTCTTCTTCAAAGAGAACTCCTATATTATAAGAACGGTTTGTCTTTAGTGCTCTCGCCGCCGCATTTGGAAAATAACCAAGTGCTTCTGCTGTCTTTCTGACACGGCTCTTTGTCTCTTCGCTGATATCTCTCTGGTCATTTAAAGCCTTGCTTACGGTGGCAGTAGATACTCCACATTTCTCTGCAATCGTTTTTAATGATACCATGGAAACCTCCAGCTTCTCTTCGAAAACGAAATCCTGTTTCTGAAATATTTCTTAATCGTTTTCGTACTTTTACTATATGTCATCCATAAGCAAATTGCAACTGGTTTTTGGCAATTCGTCGCTTTTTACACTTTTTTGCAGTAGTTTTTGTGCATTTTTACATTAAATATTAGACCAATTATCTGTAATCTCAGTACTTTGTATCTAATTCTTATACGTTTTCGTAAAATATTTTAATTATTCATCAGAAAATAGCTATTGTCGCTTTCATCCATAAAAGTATATTTTTTTTGTCTAATCTGCTATATTTGCCTGTTTTTCAATGTTTTGTATTGATTTTTATTCTTTCTGAATATATACTTTTTATTAAAGGATGAAAACTTAATCGTTTTCGAAATCGTTACTTATCAATATTTATGTATATGGAGGATTTTATTATGAAATTCGGTTATTTCGATGACACCAACAAAGAATATGTCATCACATCTCCAAAAACACCACTGCCATGGATCAACTACCTTGGTTCCGAGAACTTCTTTTCCCTGATCTCAAACACCTGCGGCGGTTACAGTTTCTACAAAGATGCAAAGTTACTCCGCCTGACCAGATACCGTTATAATAATGTACCGCTCGATTCCAATGGACATTACTACTATGTTAAAGATGGTGACACGATCTGGAATCCGGGCTGGATGCCTTCCAAAACAGAACTGGATGCTTACAGCTGCCGTCACGGTATGGGTTATTCCGTATTTAAAGGAACCAAAAATAAACTGACCGCAGAGCTTACCTCTTTTGTTCCGGTCGGTGAGACATGTGAAGTTGGAAAACTCTCCCTTACCAATGAGAGCAATGAAATCCGCAATTTTTCTGTTTTCTCATATGTAGAGTTCTGCCTGTGGAACGCAATGGACGATATGACCAACTTCCAGCGTAACTTCTCCACCGGTGAGGTTGAGATCCACGGTTCTGCTCTTTATCATAAGACCGAATACAGAGAGCGCAGAAATCATTACGCTGTTTACGCTGTCAACGCTCCGATCGCCGGTTTTGATACAGACCGTGACTCGTTCTTAGGCGCTTACGGTGAAAACTCTGCTCCGGAAGTTGTTGTAAACGGAACTTCAAAGAATTCTGTTGCAAGCGGCTGGGCACCGATCGGTTCCCATCACCTTGAAGTTTCCCTTGCTCCGGGCGAGACAAAGACCTTCGTTTTCGTACTTGGTTATGTTGAAAATCCGGTAGAGGAAAAATGGGTTGGACGTGCTGAGGATGGAGTCATCAACCGCAAACGTGCCGATGAACTTCTCTCCCGTTTTGATACCGCAGAAAAAGCAGACGCGGCACTCGCCAAATTAAAAGATTACTGGAACGAACTGCTGTCCCATTTTACCATTTCTTCCAGTGAGGAGAAATTAGACCGTATGGTAAACATCTGGCACCAGTATCAGTGTATGGTTACCTTTAACATGAGCCGTTCCGCATCTTACTTTGAGTCCGGTATCGGCCGTGGCATGGGATTCCGTGATTCCTGTCAGGAACTGCTCGGTTTCGTACATCTGATCCCTGACCGTGCGAGAGAGCGTATCTTAGATATCGCAGCTACCCAGTTCGAGGACGGAAGTGCTTATCATCAGTATCAGCCGCTCACCAAAAAAGGCAACTCTGACATCGGAAGCGGCTTTAACGATGATCCGTTATGGCTGATCGCCGGAACTGCAGCTTATATCAAAGAGACCGGCGATTACTCAATTCTCGACGAGATGACACCATATGACAGCGATGCTTCCAAAGCAACCACTTTCATGGAGCATTTGCGCCGTTCCTTCCATTATACAATGGAACATCTGGGACCGCACAATTTACCGCTGATCGGACGTGCCGACTGGAACGACTGTCTCAACTTAAACTGCTTCTCGACTGAGCCGGGTGAATCTTTCCAGACTTTTGGTCCTTCCGAAGGCCCGAATGCTGAATCCGTATTTATCGCAGGTATGTTTGTCCGCTACGGAAAAGATTATGCAGCAATCTGCCGCCATCAGGGCATGACGGAGGAAGCAGAACTTGCAGAGAAAGCAATCGCAGAGATGGAAAAAACCGTTATGGATGCCGGCTGGGATGGCGAATGGTATCTGCGTGCTTACGATCATTACAAAAATAAGATCGGTTCAAAAGAATGCGAAGATGGCAAGATCTTTATTGAGCCACAGGGCTTCTGTGTTATGGCTGAGATTGGTTTAGAGGAAGGCTGCTGCTTAAAGGCAATGGAATCCGTCGAAAAATATCTCGACACGAAATACGGTATCGTACTGTTACAGCCGCCTTACCACAGATATCATGTGGAACTTGGTGAGATTTCTTCTTATCCACCAGGATACAAAGAAAACGCAGGTATCTTCTGTCACAACAACCCATGGATCTCTATCGCGGAGACTGTAATTGGCAGAGGCAACCGTGCCTGGCAGGTATATACAAGAACCTGTCCTGCATACATTGAGGATATCAGCGAGATCCACCGCACAGAGCCTTATGTATACTCCCAGATGATTGCCGGAAAAGACGCCCCGAACTTCGGTGAGGCAAAGAACAGCTGGCTGACAGGAACCGCCGCATGGACCTTCCTCAATGTTTCCCAGTTTATCCTTGGTATCCGCCCGGATTATGATGGTCTGACTGTTGATCCTTGTATTCCATCCAAATTAGATGGTTTTACCGCCAAACGTGATTTCCGCGGTGTCAGCTACCATATCACCGTAAAGAATCCAAATCATGTGGAAAAAGGTGTGCTTTCCATGATCGTGGATGGACAGCCGGTAGAGGGAACTACGATTCCATTCTCGGCTGAGAAGAAAGATGTAAATGTAGAAGTAACGATGGGCTAACCTCCCTGCCTGTCTTTACCTGACAAAAGAAGCCTTCTTTTTATGAAGGCTTCTTTTGTATCCCAAACTAAAATGTTTCATTTTTTCTGTATTTGCGTGGTGATATACCTTTTATCTTTCGAAACGAATCCCCAAAATAGTTACTGTCATTAAATCCACATTCAAAAGCAATATCTGTGATAGATTTATTCGTTTCCAGCAGCAGCCTGCATGCATTCTGTATCCGGAGATTAATAATATATTCTTTAAACCCGAACCCCGTCGCTGTCTTAAATCTCTTAGACAAAAATGACTTATTCATGTCAAATTTATCCGCCACATCTTCCAGTAAAATATTTTCCGTATAATGTTCAAAAATATATGTTGCAACTTCCTGGATTTTTCGGTTATCAACATCAATCTCTTTTATAACATTGTCCTCATACTCCTTGCATCTTATGATAAACAGCAAAAGTTCAACAAGTCCTGCTTTTATAAATGCCGTTGATAATATGTCCGGCGTATCATTTTCAAACATTAACTTATCCAGCAGGGAATCCACATAGTTTCTGCGTTTTTCCGGTATATTGATTACCCCCGGAACCATACAGTTCTTAAGATATTCCGCTCCGATCTGTTCTTTGATCCAATCCGTAATCTCCTGCCGGAAACTGATAACAATCCTTTCATGAATTCCTTTCCCGGTATATACTGTCTTATGCAGACAGCCACCCGGAACGATTACAAGATCACCTTTTCCAAACTTATAGATATTGTGATCAATAAAGCTGGTGCACTCTCCACTGGAAAGATAAAAAATTTCATGAAATGGATGTACATGTGGCTCGCAGTTACTTTCAGATATCGTATTACTTCTTCTGATCTTCTTAATATCAAAATCTTTTGACATATCCTGAAACATATAATTCTCCATTTTTCTGTACTTTTATGTGTTTTTATCATTTTTTTCAAGGAATATACTGTTTTTTTGTCATATTATGAACCATATGAATACAACCTGTCAACATATTTTATAAATCCACAAGGAGCTCCTATGCCAAAACAAATATCTGAAAATAAACGAAATATGATTCTAAATGGAAACCTGTCCCAGGCAATCCTTATGCTCGCCGTTCCGGTCATGATCAATAGTTTTATCCAGTCGATGTATAATCTTACGGACACATTCTGGCTTGGACGGATCGGAACAGAAAACCAGTCTGCCATAACGCTCGTATCACCATTTCAAAATATCCTTAACAGTTTTGGCAGCGGCATAACAACCGCAGGTGCAATTCTTATATCGCAATACCTTGGTGCCAGAAAAGATGAACAGGCAAACAAAATGGCAAATCATATCTGTATTACATCCCTTGGTTTCTCCCTCATCTGTGCATTACTGTGCTGGCTGATATCCCCGGCATTAGTCACCTGGCTCGGTGCCAGGGGAGTGGTCTATGAGTACGGTCTTACTTATTTAAGAATTGTGGTCCTTGATATGCCATTTCTGTTCATGATCAATTTATTCACAGCCGTGAAACAGGCGCAGGGGGACACTGTAAAACCCATGCTTCTCAATCTGCTTGGTATCATGATCAATCTGATATTAGATCCTCTTTTCCTCATTGTGTTCCACTTTGGAATCGGAGGCGCAGCATTTGCCACGCTTATAGCAAAAATCCCCTGCGCTCTCATTGGACTGATCCTTCTTACAAAATCAAATCAGCTCATACGGATTTCTTTTAAAAATTTTGTCTTTGACCAAAAAATGATACGCGCCATTATCAAAATTGGTCTGCCAACTGCGATTGGCGGCAGCACCATGCAGCTAGGTACGCTGATCATGACCAGAAATGTAAATGTTTATGGTTATATTGCAACCAGCGCCTATGGTATTGGCAACAAAATCAACAGTCTTATCACAATGCCAGCCAGTGGTGTCGGTTCCGCCGTTTCTACTATAGTTGGACAAAATATGGGAGCCGGAAACACAGAGCGGGCGAAGAAAACCTTCCATTATTCATTAAAAATGTGTACCTTATTTTTACTTATTCTGGGATTCATTTTTTCAAGACGCCCTGTTTCCCAGACTATGGTATCATTCTTTTCAACAGATGCCAAAGTCATCCCTCTGGCTGCAGACTATTTATCCATTATTGCATTCTGGTGCTTTACAAACGCTTTTTATAATGTATCACAGGGATTGTTCCAGGGATGTGGGCATACACTGATCACAATGCTCGTAGATGCTTCCCGGATATGGCTATTCCGTCTGTTGTCTCTTTGGATATGCGCAAATGTATTTCATATGGGAGTGGCATCCGTCTGGTATTCCGTTGTAATCAGTAATGGAACCTCTGCCATAATCCTGTATCTGCTATACTGGACCGGAATATGGAAAAAAGGATATGCAGACCCTCTCTAGAGCCTTTCATATCCTTTTCTCTTTCACTTTAATCTTCTATTTCCAGTCAACAAAATTTGTTGCAAATTAATTTGCTGTCACAAGTCCGTTCTCACAATCCAATTCTACATATGCACTGGATTTTAAGACATCAAGCGCATGTTTTGCACCGATCAGGACAGGAATATCAAGGCTTAATCCTGCAATCGCCGCATGGCAGTTTTCGCCGGATGCTTCCACGATCAGTCCGGATGCCTCACGCATCTGTGTCATCATGGCATTGCTGGTATCTTTTGCAACAATGATATCTCCGACTTTAAAGTTTTTTAAATCCTCATCGCTGTGACATACACAGAGGTTTGCAGAAATCTTCTGTGTTCCGATTCCTTGTCCCTCCACTAAGATATGTCCTGCCACCTGCACCTTGATCAGGTTGGTCGTACCGGATACACCAAGAGGAACTCCTGCGGTTAAGACAACAACATCGCCCTTTGAAATGATTCCTGCTGCTTCTGCTGCATCGACTGCATAGTCAAACAGCTCTTCTGCCTGTGTCTTTTCCTCGATCATAAGCGGGATCACACCCCAGGATAATGCAAGCTGACGGTAAATCTTTTCTGTCAGACATCCTCCGATAATCGGACAGTTTGGACGATATTTGGAAACCATGCGGGCGGTACGTCCTGATTTTGTTACCGTAATGATTGCTGCCGCATTCAAATCTCCTGCCATTGTACATGTCGCATGGGAGATTGCATTGGTCACATCCGGGTTGCTCATGGTTTTGCGCATTTTAAAACGCTGTAAGTAATTGATATCCTGTTCCGTACGGACTGCAATACGCACCATAGTCTTTAAAGCCTCGATCGGATACATACCTGCAGCTGTCTCTCCGGAGAGCATGATCGCACTGGTTCCGTCGTAGATTGCATTTGCAACGTCAGTTGCCTCTGCTCTGGTCGGACGCGGATGTTTCATCATGGAATCAAGCATCTGAGTCGCTGTGATAACCTTCTTGCCTGCATCGTATACTTTTTTAATGATCATCTTCTGGATCACCGGTACATCCTCTAACGGGATCTCAACACCCATATCACCACGCGCTACCATGATTCCATCGGAAACACGGATAATATCGTCAATATTCTGTACACCCTGCATATTTTCAATTTTTGCAATGATATTGATATCCTCGCCGCCTTTTTCTGCAAGGATCTTGCGGATTGCAAGCACATCATCTGCGGTACGGACAAAAGATGCAGCAATAAAATCATAATCATGCTCTACCGCAAATACGATATCACCATAATCTTTTTCGCTGATATATGGCATGGACAATTCTACATTCGGAACGTTCACGCCTTTTCTGTTGGAAATCACACCGCCATTTAACACCTGGCAGATGATATCTTTTGGCTTATTGCCATCTTTATCTGCCTTTGCGCCAGATGTCACCTTGATTTCTTTTACTTCCATTCCGATCAGACCATCATCGATCAGAATGCGATCTCCCGGTTTTACATCCTCCGGCAGGTTTTTATAAGTAATGGAAACACGTTTTGCATCTCCCATAATCTCATCGGTTGTCAGGGTAAAAGTCTGTCCATCCTTAAGTTCGACTTTTCCGTCCGTAAAATCTCTCAGGCGGATCTCCGGTCCTTTTGTGTCAAGCAGTGCTGCGACTGGACGCTTTAATTCCTTACGAAGTTTCTGTAACATCTGAAGGCGTCCTAACTGCTCCTCATGGTCACCATGGGAAAAATTAAAACGGGCAACGTTCATTCCCTCTTCGATCAGGCGTTTTAATACACCTTCCTTATCTGTTGAAGGTCCTAAAGTACAAACAATTTTTGTTTTTCTAAACATCTTTTTTCCTCGTAAAAAAATTTATTTTCGGCAATCGATTCAGTCTTATTATTACCATAAAAATGGCAGTTTATTTCGTGATCATCGTACCCGGTCCACCGCTCACATAGGTGCCGTCTTTGTTCAGCTTTGTAATAAGTACGGAACGGATTGCGGAATCTCCAATAAAATCAATGGCCGCCTGAATCTTTGGCAGCATGTCATCCTCTCCGAACTGACCTTCTTCCATATACTGTTTTGCTTCTGCAACAGTCATGGTCGAAAGAGGTTTCTCATTCTCTGTGCCGTAATTCAGACATACATTGTCCACACTTGTTAAAATGACTAACATGTCAGCATCTAAAAGTTCTGCTAATTTTCCTGCTGCAAGGTCTTTTTCAATGACTGCACTCGCACCTTTTAAATTATTGTCCTGTGCAAGTACCGGAATACCGCCACCTCCGCAGGCAACAACAACCTGATCTGCATCCGATAATGCACGGATCGCATCGATTTCAACGATATCCATTGGCTTCGGTGCTGCAACGATACGGCGGAATCCTCCTTCTACTGCTGTGACATGATTTCCTTTTTTCTCCTCTGCCTCAGCTTCTTCTTCTGTCATCACACGTCCGATCACCTTACCTGGTTTGTAAAAAGCCTCATCATATGGATCGACAACAACCTGTGTCAGAACTGTGGAAACTGTCTTATAAATTCCCTTATTCAGCAGCTCGGCACGGATAGCATTCTGTAAATCGTAACCGATATATCCCTGACTCATTGCAGAACATACAGACATTGGCGTAGCGGTATACTCCGGATATAATCTGCAGAACTCATTCATTGCTGTATGGATCATACCAACCTGTGGCCCGTTACTGTGTGTAATGACTACCTGATAATCATCGCGGATAAAGTCAGCAACCGCTTTTGCAGTGCGTTTTGTTGCCTCTTTCTGCTCCGGTAACGTGGTACCAAGTGCTTCATGACCAAGTGCTATTACGATTTTTTTCTTTTTCATGGCTATCCTCCGATACTGACTCTTCGTCATAGTGATTATTTTAGCATGAACCTCATACAGGCGCAATCTGATAAGAGTTTGCTTCCTGTTAAGATTTTCTGCTTTTTGTAAATTTTTATAGTTTCAGCATACCATATTCTGACATATTTTTAAACAGGCTATTTTTCTTCCTGCGGCAGCACGAAAGAATCGATCAGCTTCCAGATCTCGTCACGCCCCTGCTTCGTCTCTGCAGAAAACGGAATGATCGTGGTTCCCGGCTGTACATTTAAGCCCTCGCGGATCGCTTTGACATTTTTCTGGATCTGGCTTCGTTTGATCTTATCGAGTTTGGTCGCAATAATGATCGGTGCAAATCCCTGATACACCATCCACTCATACATCATTCTGTCGTTTGCAGACGGATCGTGGCGGATATCGATCAAAAGAAAGACTGCCTTTAACTGCTTTGAAGTGTGAAGGTAATTCTCGATCATTTTTCCCCACTTTGCCTTCACTTCCTCGGATGCCTTTGCATAGCCGTATCCCGGAAGATCGACAAGGTACATGGCATCGTTGATATTGTAAAAGTTGATGGTCTGCGTTTTTCCAGGCTGTGCGGAAGTACGCGCCAGTGCTTTGCGGTTCATCAGTGCATTGATCAGAGATGATTTTCCAACGTTTGATTTTCCTGCAAAAGCCACCTCCGCATATGCGGTATCCGGCACCTTGCTGGTCACACCGCAGACAATTTCCAGGTTTACATTTTTTATTACCATGTTTTTCTCCTTTTTACAAATGCCACTTCCAGCACTTCCTGCATTTTTTCCACAAATACAAGTTCAAGACCTTTTTTGATTTCTGAGGAAATTTCCTCCACATCCTTCTCGTTTTTCTTCGGAATGCAGATCGTTTTGATTCCGGCATTCTTCGCTGCAAGGATCTTTTCTTTTAAGCCACCAATCGGGAGAACTCTGCCGCGCAGTGTGATCTCTCCTGTCATTGCGACATCCGCACGGACCGGCGTCTGTGTAATCGCAGAAAGCATTGCCGTTGCCATTGTAATACCTGCGGACGGACCGTCCTTTGGCACAGCCCCCTCCGGGATGTGGATATGGATATCATTTTCCTGGAAAAATTTCTTTGGGATATGGTATTCTTCTCCAACCGAACGGATATAGCTTAAGCCTGCCTGTGCAGACTCTTTCATGACATCTCCAAGCTGTCCGGTAAGCTGTACTTCTCCCTTGCCCGGCATCACATTGACCTCGATTTCCAACGTATCACCGCCAACGCTCGTCCATGCCAGTCCGCGCACAATTCCAACCTCATCTGTCTCGTTTTTTTTGTCAAACGTGTATCTCTCTTTTCCAAGATATTTCTCCACATTCTGACCTGTGACTTTTACGGATTTTGTTTCGGATTCATATACTTCCCTTGCAGCTTTTCTTGCAATTTCAGACAATCTGCGCTCTAAATTACGCACACCTGCTTCTCTTGTATAACCGGTAATGATCTTTTGCAGTGCACGGTCACTGATTTTTAACTGCTCCGGTTTTAATCCATTCTTCTCTTTTACCTTTGGCAGCAAATGCTCTTTTGCAATATGAAACTTTTCATTTTCCGTGTAACTGCTCACCTCGATCAGTTCCATACGGTCAAGCAATGGGCGCGGAATATCCTGCACGGAGTTCGCCGTTGCAATAAAAAGGACATCAGACAGATCGATTGGGACCTCGATATAATGATCGCGGAATTTACAATTCTGCTCTGCGTCAAGCACCTCAAGCATTGCAGAGGCGGTATCTCCCTTATAATCGCTGCTCATCTTATCGATCTCGTCAAGCAGCATCAGCGGATTTTTCACACCAGCGCTGCGCAGACCGTTTACAATACGTCCCGGCATCGCGCCAACATAAGTTTTTCTGTGTCCGCGGATCTCAGCCTCGTCGCGGACGCCACCTAAACTGATGCGCACATACTTTTTGTCAAGTGCGCGCGCCACAGAACGGGCAATACTCGTCTTTCCGGTACCAGGCGGTCCGACTAAACATACGATCGGGCTCTCACCTTTCTTGGTAAGATTTCGCACGGCAAGGAACTCTAACATACGCTCTTTTACTTTTTCAAGACCATAATGATCTTCATTTAAAATGCGCTCTGCATTTTTCAGATCCTTGTTATCATGTGATGCCTTGTTCCACGGCAATTCTAACATAGTCTCGATATATCCACGGCTGACCGCACTCTCCGAAGAACTTCCACTGATATTTTTAAAGCGCAGAATCTCCTTTTTGATCTTTTCTTTGACTTCTTTGTCTGCCTTTAACTTTTTTAACTGTTCTAAATAGGCATCCGCATCAGACTCCGTATTGTCCTCACCGAGTTCTTCCCGGATCAGCTTCATCTGCTCCCGCAGGATATATTCTTTCTGGTTTTTATCGACACGTTTCTTTACTTTTGCCTGAAATTCATTTTTGATCGCAGTGATCTCAATTTCTTTTAAAAGAAGCGCCATCAAAACTTCATAGCGCTCCGTCAGTGAAACTGCCTCTAATATTTCCTGTTTCTGTTCATAATAAAAGGGAAGATTATTGGCGATCAGATCCATGATCTTAGGCAGATCCTTTTCCTCACCGACCTGTCTGCGCAATTCGCCTCCGACACGCGGATTGACAGTCACGTATTTTGCAAATGTATCCTGCACACTGCGCACCATAGCCGTTTTTGCTTCGTCCGACAATCCCTCTTCGATTTCTTCACATCGCATGAGCTCTACTTCTAAATAGTCCGTTTGAGAAACAAAAGCGGACAACTGTGCCCGCTCTGTTCCTTCCACTAAAACTCTGACGATGTTATTTTGTAATTTTATGACCTGCTTGACCTCTGCGATAATACCGATATGGTACAGATCTTCAATGCCAGGTTCTTCCTGCTCCACATCACGCTGCGCAACAAGGAAAATCTTCTGTTCATCCATCATGCTCTGCTCTACCGCATGGATCGATTTCTCACGGCTCACATCAAAATGTGCGATCATCCCCGGAAGGATGACCATTCCGCGAAGTGCTACTGCAGGCATTTTCATCGCTTTATTATCCAACCTGTTTTTCCTCTATTTTTTCAAGTTCACGTTCTTCGATTGCAAGCTGCTCATCCACCATCTCTTTTGTGATCTGGCACTGTGTAATTGACTCATCGGATGGAATGTGATACATCAGATCTAATGTAACGGCCTCCATGATTGCACGCAATCCACGAGCTCCCGTCTTACGCTCTAATGCTTTATCTGCAATCGCCTCAAGCGCTTCTTTGTCAAAATTAAGCGCTACACCGTCTAACTCAAACAACTTCTGATACTGCTTGGTCAGCGCATTTTTCGGCTCCTGTAAAATGCGGATCAATGCGTCCCTGTCAAGCATATCTAAAGATACGGTTACCGGCACACGTCCGATAAACTCAGGGATCAACCCGAACTTTACAAAATCCTGTGGAAGTGCATGTTTTAACACATCACCGATATTGTAATCTCTCTTGTCACGGATATCTGCATTAAATCCGATCGTCTTCTGATCCATTCTGGTCTCAATGATCTTCTCAAGTCCGTCA
>ENA-ORKV01001631-ORKV01001631.1-human-gut-metagenome-genome-assembly--contig:-NODE-1631-length-16249-cov-2.931116_pt1 | contig 16249 bp, 10 predicted proteins | sample MGYA00243058_ERZ508805 | MGnify/ENA primary metagenome ERZ508805 (study PRJEB26277, sample SAMN04329770) | human gut metagenome | biome: human-associated habitat | host: Homo sapiens | place: USA... | reverse complement strand
TGGTGGAAACTATAGGGCTCGAACCTATGACCCTCTGCTTGTAAGGCAGATGCTCTCCCAGCTGAGCTAAGCTTCCACTTGCTTGTCTTTCCGGTGTTTTTTGTGTTTTCCTCACCGGCGACTATTACAGTATATCACATTGCAAGGGGTTTGTCAAGCGTTTTTTTCAAAAAAATCGAAAAAACGCACACTTTGTTATGTCTGTATAGTTTCAACATTGTCCTATTGTGTGATATGCACATGAAAACCGTCTAATTTCTGCCATTTTCGCCGCTGCGGCGGAACAGACGCAGTACTTCCAGCCGCAACGCCCCATGTTCGGGAGCCGACAGATCCGCATCTTTTTCCAGAATTTTTTTTGCCGTTTCCTGCACTTCATGGAGCAGCTGGGTGTCATGAGACAGGTCGGCGATCTGTAACGGCGGCAGACCGTGCTGCCGCTGCCCGAAAAAGTCCCCCGGCCCCCGCAGCTGTAAATCCGCCTCCGCGATCTGAAATCCGTCGTTGGTACGGCTCATGATCTGCATACGGGTGCGGCAGTCCTCCGTCACGTGGTCGGTCATGAGGATACAGTAACTCTGTGCACTGCCCCGTCCCACGCGGCCCCGCAGCTGGTGCAGCTGGGACAAGCCGAACCGTTCAGCGTTTTCGATCAGCAAAATGGTAGCGTTTGGCACATCAACGCCGACTTCAATAACGGTAGTGCTGACCAGCAGGTCCAGTTCATGGTTTCGGAACGCCGTCATCACGCTGTCCTTCTCTGCCGGTTTCATTCTGCCGTGAAGCAGTCCCACCCGATAGGCAGAGAACGCCCCTGCCTGTATGGACTCTGCATAGCTGGAAACTGCCTGCAATTCGCTCTCGTCCCGATCGTCGATCATGGGGCAGACAATATAGCCCTGATGCCCCTGTTCCAGCTGCTGCCGGATAAAGCTGTACGCCCGCTGCCGCAGCTTTCCGGTGACTGCAAAAGTCTGCACCGGCAGCCGTCCGCGGGGCAGTTCTTTCAGGACAGAAATGTCCAGATCGCCGTAGATCATCAGAGCCAGTGTGCGGGGAATCGGCGTCGCCGACATGACCAGCTTGTGAGGACAGCCGCCCTTGTCCGCCAGCAGCGTCCGCTGTGCCACGCCGAAACGATGCTGCTCGTCCGTAATTACCAGCCCCAGCCGTGCAAAGGAAACCTCTTTCTGAAAAATCGCATGGGTGCCCACTACCAGCGTCATGCTGCCGTCTGCCAGTGCTTCGTAAATTTCCCGCCGTTCCTTGGCACGGACAGAGCCGGTAAGCAGCCCCACAGACACGCCCAGCGGCTCCAGAAACTGCTGCATGGTGTGATAGTGCTGCACCGCCAGAATTTCCGTCGGAGCCATCAGAGCACACTGCATGCCGTTCCGGGCGGCAAAATAGCACGCCGCCGCTGCAACCGCAGTTTTCCCGCTGCCCACATCGCCCTGTAACAGGCGGTTCATGGGAGCATCGCCGCACAGGTCGGCTGTAATTTCCTCCACTGCATGCTTCTGTCCTGCTGTCATAGTAAACGGCAACGCCCCGTAAAACGGCTCCAGATCGGTATCCTGCCGCATGGGATAGGCAGACCGCCGCCGGTTGTCTGCACGGCGTATCAGCATACCCAGCTGTAATTGCAGCAGTTCGTCAAAAGCAAGCCGCCGGCGAGCCGTTTCCATCAGTGCCGGATTGGCAGGAAAATGCACCTGTTCCAGTGCCGCCGTCAGGGGCAGCAGTCCGTGTTCCAGACGCATCTCCTCCGGCATCCAGTCGAAAGGCTGCTGCCGCATCAGTTCGATCGCCTGTTTGACTGCCCGCACCAGAATCGGCATGGTAATGCCGCTGGTCAGAGGATAGGACGGGTAGATCAGTTCCTTGCTGTCGTCCGCCAGCACGTGAGGTGCAGAAATTTCCCGCCGCAGCAGTCTGCCCTGCAATTTTCCGGACATGCGGTACCAGCTTCCCGTGTGCAGAGCCTGAAAGCCGTAGGGGTTGTTGTATAAGATCACCGTCACGTCATTCAGCCCGTCCGTGGCAACCGCCTTGAAAATGGTCATGCCCTTGCGGATAAACTGCGGGGCAAGCTTGTGCACGATCTGCACCCGAATTACGCAGGGCTCTCCCGTAGGTGCCGCCGCAATGGGAACAGGGTGGCTGTAGTCCAGATACCCCCGCGGCACATGGTACAGCAAATCATATGGAGTACGGATCCCCAGCTTTTCCAGAGCCTCCGCCCGCTTGGTGCCAATGCCTTTCAGGTTGGCAACCGGCTGAAACAATGCGTCCATGAAACGATTCCTCCTTTCTGAAAAAATGTTGTTCGAGGGAACACTGCCTCTTTCGCTCTATTATAGCACAGTTTCCTGCAAAAGGCAACAAAAAGCTTCTCCGCCAACGCGAAGAAGCTTTTTTCAAAAAATCTCAAAGAGGGATATTTGTCTTATTTATTGTTGTAGCCGTCAATGACTTCATCGATCACAGAGGACCACTCGTCACGCAGTACAGCCCAGGAGTCCTTGTCGCCGTTCAGCAGTGCAGAGGTCAGGTTGTTCATGACACCTCTGGTTTCGTAGGTATATTCGCCGTCGCCGTACATTCTGCTGCCCATGCCGTAGCCGAAGTCGAATACCGGTGTGATGTTCTTCGGATCCTTGTAATCCTGCAACGCATCATACTGTTCCTCGGTCACATAGGACTTCAGCTTGCCCTGTGCATTGACTTCCGGAATGATCGCCTTTTCCTTGGCAGCGTCCTTGTATTCGTCGATCATAGCTGCCAGACGCTCACACTTGATGTACGCTGCAACTGCATCGCCCTTGTCAGAATTCTTGACCAGCATTTTTGCACCGAAGTTGCAGTTCAGATAGTATTCATCGCTGCCCGGCTGCTTCGGGAACGGTACGATCATCAGATCGTTTTCTTCCACAAAGCCGTCATCTTCATAGTCCGGATTCGGATCCGCCTTGACATTCGATGCACCCAGTGCCCAGTCTGCCATGCCGAAGAACAGCGTGGAGCCGTCGTCCGGCAGATAGCCGTACCATGTGGGATCATACAGACCAAGGCTCATGATTTCTTCCATTACGCCCTCGGCTTCTTCGATTGCCGGATTGCTGATATTGTTGGAGAACTTAGAGCCGTCATACTTGACAAATGTTTCGCCGGTAGACTGCACCATTGCCTGACCAAACCAGCCGTTGATGCCGTAGCGGGTTTCGCCGTCCTTGGCATTGGAAACAAACGTTTTCATCATGTCCATGAAAGCGTCCCAGTCCCACTTGTCCTTCTTGTACAGCTCGTAAGGATCGTCCAGACCGTTCTCCTCACACAGGGAACGGTTATAGGTGATCAGCAACGGATCAGACAGGCAGTACGGTACTACATAATGCTTGTCCTTATACTTGAACATTTCAATAACGTCTGACATATCCGACCAGATGTCGTCGCTCAGATCCAGATAGTCGTCCAGCGGCTGATACTGTTCCTTGGTCACACCGTTGGGCACAGCGTCCCACTCATAGGGGAACATGTCCACCGGATCGCCGCCCAGAATACGGCTTGCCAGTGTGTCAAACTTGGTGTCCGAGGTACAGGAAACATACTCCACCTTTGCACCATATTTGTCCTCGAACAGCGACAGGGCAACGCTTCTGTCCTGATTGTTCTTCGGGTTGATGTCATAGTCTGCCAGCCAGTAAATGGTCTGTCCCTTGATGTCCGGATCATTCTTGACCATATCGTCTACCAGAGAAGCATCAATGGCAACGTCGTCCTTTTCCTTGTAGGCAGATTCTGCCTCGGAGGAAGAAGCACTCTTGGAATCGTCCGAACCGCTGCCGCAGGCACCCAGTACTCCCACCATTGTCAAAGCCATCAGTGCCGCCAGCATACGTTTTAAAGTTCTCATTCTTGTAAAAAACTCCCTTCCAAATTATATCGCACCAAAAACGATTCATGTCACGAATCTAGCACTTGTATTATAGCATAAAATTTGAGAAAGGTCAAGCATTTCAGACGGTCAACTTGCACAAATTGTGGGAAATATTTTTGGAAATCCCACAGAACATGCCCGCACAAATTGCCGGTTGCAGAATTTTCAAATATATAGTATAATAGAACCTATGCAGAAAATACAAGGAGGCAACATATGAAAACAGTACAGATCTTCACAGACGGAGCATGCAGCGGCAACCCCGGCCCGGGCGGCTGGGGAGCGATCCTGCGGTACGGCACTGCGGAAAAGGAACTCTCCGGCGGCGAACACGAAACCACCAACAACCGCATGGAACTGACCGGTGTCATCGAAGCCCTGTCCGCCCTGAAAGAACCGTGCAACGTTCTGCTGACTACGGACAGCAAATACGTGGTGGACAGCATCACCAATGGCTGGGTCTACGGCTGGCAGAAACGGGGCTGGGTCAAGTCGGACAAGAAGCCTGCACTGAATGTGGACTTGTGGAAACAGCTGCTCCCGCTGCTGGAAAAGCATCAGGTCACATTCCACTGGGTCAAGGGACACGCCGGTCACCCCGAAAACGAACGCTGCGACCAGCTGGCAGTAATGCAGCGGGATCGGAATGCGTGAAATCGTATTAACCAGACAATGACAGGAACATTGCCCATATCCCCACAAACGGAAAAGTCCCCACTCTTTCGAGTGAGGACTTTTCCTGTATTATAGGGGTAAAAATGAAAAAATGAGACTCTCAAAAATAAGATTCGCCAGAAGCAGAATTACTTATTCTTTCTGGTGATCGTGTATGCACCACCGCCCAAAGCTGCGGTTGCTACTGCACCCAGTGCGACTGCGGCAATGCCAAAGTCACCAGTCTGAGAAGTCTTTGTATTGTTGGTACCGCTCTTGGAGCTGTTGGAACTGGAAGAACCACCGGAGCTGCTGTTATTGCCGCTGTTGGAAGAACCACCATTGCTGCTATCGTTGCCGCCTGCTGCGGTAGTTGTAGTTTCGCCTGCTGTAGTAGTCTTGTTCGGATCAGCAGTTGTACCATTCGGATCTGTGTTCTGCGGTGCCTCAGTGGTAGATGCCGGATCAGTAGTTGCCGTACCGCCGCCAGCTTCAATACCGCTGATATTGAAGTTTACAACCAAGGTGTCGCCTTCACCCAAGCCGCCTGCACTAGACAGATCCTTGTCGATATTATTTTCATGCGTACTGGAACCCCAGTTGTCCAGAATGCTGTAACGCAGGCACTTGCCGTCATCAGCAGTTCTCAGAGAAGTAGCAGATTCCCGCATTGCAATTGTTCCGGTCGAACCATCTGTATGCTTAATTTCAATAGAATTGATCTTGATCTTTGCTGTGCCGTCCTTAAACGGATCGCCGCCTTCTTCTACAAATGAATATACATTGATGTTTGAATCCAGACTCAGATATTCAATAGTAGCAGATCCCTTTTCAAATGTAACGGAGCAGCTGTAATCACCGTCTTTATCGATAGACGCATCAGTAGTGGTAGCCATTTCACCCGGATTCCACTGCTGCTCGCTGCCGGCAGAAACAGCCATATAAACTGTGTACGGTGCACCAGTTGCCGGCTGTAATGCATATGCACTTAAGCTTGCTCCTACAACAGAAACCGCTGCAACCGCAGATGCCGCAACAGCTGCCATGATCTTCTTCATAAACTTCATTGTAAGCTCCTCCTTATTCACGCACTGCCACGCAATGCGTTTCACATTCTTTCAGTATTATAGCACATTTCAAAAAAGCTGTCTATGCACATTTTGACTAAATTTCAAGAGGAAATCCGTTAACTTCGACAAAAACCGCACAAAATTGCACTGCGGCAGTATTATTTCACGCTGCTTTTCCCAGCTTTTCCTAAAACGTCCAAGACTTCGCGGAACAATTCCAGCGGCGGTTCTCCCGCCAGTTCCACGCCGAGATAGGGCTTCCCCACGCTGCCGAACTGCACCCGTCCCCGATACTTCCGGGACAGTGCCCCGATCATTTCCGCCGTGGGGTGCTCCATGTAGAACAGCATGCTGCCGCCACGCTGGTTGATCTCCGTGATTCCCAGCTGTGCCGCCGTGTTCCGCAGACGGGACACAATAATCAGCCCCTGCACCGATTTCGGCGGTTCGCCGTACCGGTCGATCAGTTCGTCCAGCAGGTCCATTTCGTCCTCCTGATTCCGCACGCCGGCGATCTTCCGGTACATATCCAGCCGCTGGCTCAGGCTCTCCATGTAGCTTTCCGGAATATGGGCATCGATCTGAATATCCACGGTGCACTCTGCCGTTTCCTGTATCGGCTCGCCCTTGGCTTCCGCCACAGCTTCGCCCAGCAGCCGCAGGTACATGTCATAGCCCACGGATTCCATGTGTCCGTGCTGTCTGCCGCCCAGCAGACTGCCTGCTCCGCGAATTTCCAAGTCTCGCAGGGCAATGTGAAAACCGCTGCCGAACTGGGTAAATTCCCGCATTGCCGCCAGCCGCCGCGTGGATTCCTCCCGCAGCACCTTGTCCCGCTGAAACGTAAAATAGGCATAAGCACGGCGGTTGGAACGTCCGACACGTCCCCGCAGCTGATACAGCTGGGACAGCCCGAAGCAGTCGGCATTTTCGATAATGAGGGTGTTCACGTTCGGCACGTCCACGCCGGTTTCGATAATGGTCGTGCAGACCAGAATATCCGCCTCATGTTCCACCAGCTTCCGCCAGATCTCCGACATTTCCGCCTCGCCCATTCGCCCGTGTGCCACCAGAATCCGTGCGTCCGGCAGATATCGCTGCAGCTTCGCCGCGGTGAACTCAATGGTGTCAATGCGGTTGTGGATATAGTACACCTGTCCGCCCCGTTTCAGTTCCCGCTGAATCGCCTGCACCAGTACCGGCTCGCTGTACTCCATGACATAAGTCTGCACCGGATAGCGATCCTGCGGCGGCTGAGAGATGACAGACATATCCCGTATGCCGCTCATTGCCATATTCAATGTGCGGGGAATGGGCGTTGCCGACAAGGTCAGCATATCCACGCCGGCAAACATGTGCTTGAACTTTTCCTTGTGTGCCACGCCGAACCGCTGTTCCTCGTCCACGATCGCCAGCCCCAGCGAACGGAATTCCACGTCTTTCTGCACAATACGGTGGGTGCCGATAATGACATCCGCCTTGCCGCTTCTGATCTCTTTCAGAATCTCTTTCTGCCGCTTCTGGGGAACGAAGCGGGACAGCATCACCACGTTCACCGGAAAATGTTCAAACCGGCGGACTGCCGTCTGATAATGCTGCATGGCGAGCACGGTGGTCGGCACCAGAATGGCACACTGTTTCCCGCTCATGACGCATTTCATTGCCGCACGGAGAGCCACCTCTGTTTTTCCGAAGCCCACGTCGCCGCAGAGCAGCCGTTCCATGGGGCGTTCCTGCTCCATGTCGTGCTTGATCTCGTCGATGCATGCCAGCTGATCTTCCGTTTCCACATAGGGGAACCGAGCCTCAAAGTCATGCTGTTCCGAACTGTCCGGTTCAAAGGCAAAGCCCCTGGTCTTTTCCCGCTTGGCATACAGTGCCAGCAGTTCGTCCGCCATATCTTTCACCGCACGGCGGACGTTGCTGCGTGTCTTTTGCCACTCCGGCGAGGACAGCCGGCTGAGTTTTACGTTGGAATCTTCCCGCGGACCGATGTATTTCGTCACCATGTCCAGCTGTGTGACCGGCACATACAAGTTTTCCTTGCCGGCATACTGAATGGTGATGTAGTCCTTGGTCACGCCCTCCAGTTCCAGCTTGCGGATTCCCAGAAACCGGCCGATACCGTGCAGGGCATGCACCACCAGATCACCGGGGACAATGTCCGCCAGTGTCCGGATCTCCTCACCGCGGCGGTGCTGTTTCCGCCGCCGTGTGCCGGCGTGGAGTGCTCTGCCCTGTGTGATGAGAGCCGTTTTGGTTTCCGGATAGGTGAAGCCGCCGGACAGGCTGCCGGTGCGGAGATAGACTACGCCCGCACGCCACACGCTGTCCGGTTCTGCCAGTACGCAGCGGATCCCGCTTTCCTGCAAGTCCTGCTGCAAGATCGGCAGCGTTTTTTCACTGCCGGCACAGAGCATGGTGCAGTAGCCCTGACTGCTGTACTCCTGTAAGTCCTCAGTCAGCTGCCGCAGTTCCCCGCCCCACGGGGCGTTCTGGACTGCCTGCACACTGAGCAGCTTCTGAAATTCCACATGTTCGCCGCCCTGTAAAAAATTGCTGCAATACACCTGAAAGCGTTTGTCCAGCTTCGCCGCCGTTTCCGCAGGGTCCTGATAATAGCCCTCCAGACCGCGGCAAAGACTGCCCTCCTCCAGCAGCAGCTTGCAGTCCTCCTGATACTGTGCCATCAGCCCACGCTGGCTCTCCACAATGGCACCGTATTCGCTCCAGCAGACGATCTCCATGCCGTAATCATACAGCATCGGCGGCTGCTCCCACAGCAGCGGGGCGTACTTATCCAGATGCACCGGAATCATGCCGGCTTCCAGATGATCGGCATCGGCATAAAGCTTTTCCAGCACCAGATCGGCACGGCGAATGCGGAGCGACTTTCCCAGCATACGGATCTTCTTCGCCAGTTCCACAGGGTCGCAGAGGGTTTCCCGTGCCGGCGGCACCAGCACCTCGTCCAGCGGGTCTGTCCGTCGCTGGGTTTCCGGATCGAAATAGTGCATGGTGTCAATGGTATCGTCCCAGAATTCCAGCCGCACCGGAGCCGAAAGCTGCACCGGAAAGATGTCCACAATATCGCCGCGGACAGAGAACTGTCCCTGACCGGAAACGCTGTCCCCGCGGACATAGCCGCAGTCCGTCAGCTTTCTGGTCAGTTCCGACAGGTCTGCCGTGCCGTCCCGCTGTAACAATATGGTATGTTCCCGCAGCTGTTCCGGCGAAAGGGTAGGCTGGAGCAGAGCCTCGATGCTGGCGGCAACCACCTTGCACTGCCCGTTCTGCAACGCAGCCAGTGCTCCGATCCTGGCGTGTTCATAGGCAGTGGTGATGCCCTCTACCGGTGTCAGAATCACTTCTTTCGCCGGAAATACCCATGCCGCAGTTTCTTCCAGCATGGTGTTGACATCATCACAGAGCCGGCGTGCCTCTGCTTCGTCGGCAGTGATGACCAGAACCGGTGCCGAGGTCTGGCTCAATGCCGCCAGCAGGTGTGCCTTGTGAATCTGGGAAACGCCGGTAAAGGACACCGGTGTCACACCCTCCTGCCTTGCCCGCATCAGTTCCTGATATGCCGACAGCTGTTCCATTGTTGCGGTAAAAAACTGCATGGCTGATTTCCCTGCCTTTCGTTTCTAAGAAAACACGGATTAGTGACTGTACAGATTCATTGCGGTGTTCATGTCGCCGCCCACGATCTTCACGGCAGCATCTGCGGCGTGTTCCAGTGCCGGCTGCAGGGCAGTCATATCCTCCTCGCTGAACTTGGACAGTACCCAGTCCGCCAGATCATACTGGGGATTTGGCTTCGCCCCCACGCCTACGCGGATACGGGGAAATTCCTCCGTGCCCAGCTGTGCGATAATGCTCTTGATGCCGTTGTGTCCGCCGGCACTGCCCTTTCGCCGCAGCCGCAGCTTTCCCGGCGGCAGAGAGATGTCATCATAAATGACCAGTACCTGCTCCGGCGGAATCTTGTAGAAGTTCGCCGCCGCCGCAATGGCATCGCCGCTGAGGTTCATGTATGTCGTCGGCTGCATCAGCAGGCAGCGTACTTCCCCCAGCATCGCCTCACAGCAATTGGACTGAAACTTCATCTGGTTCAGTTTTACGCCGCCGCACTGTTTCGCCAGTTCCTCCACCGCCAGAAAGCCGGCATTGTGGCGGGTGTGTTCGTATTCCAGCCCGGGGTTTCCCAGACCGGCAACGATCCAGCTCAGCTTGCCGTGCACTCTGCCGGCAGAACCTGACTCGATCTGCTGAAATAAATCAAAAATGCCCATTTTTCCTATAACCTGCTTCATGCGGCACCAGAGCCTTCCGATGCCGCATGAATCCTTTCGCTAATACTGCTTTCCGTTTTTTGTCAACGGGTACAGCATGCTGTGCCCTGTCCTCTATTATAACGGATCAAAGCGTTCTTTTTCAAGGGGGATTTTATGAAAATTACTTCTTGCCGCCGTCCTCGGGGAACAGCTTGCTTTTCAGCTTCTTCAGGCTGTAGCCCTCCTTGACCTTGAGGTCTGCACGTTCCACAGCCAGTGCGTAATCCGGCACGTCCTTTGTGACCGTAGAACCTGCGGCAGTATAAGCACCCTTACCCAGTTCTACCGGTGCGATCAGGTTGGTGTTGCAGCCGATAAAGCAGTTATCACCGATCACACAACGCTGCTTCTTCAGACCGTCATAGTTGACGGTGACAGTGCCGCAGCCGAAGTTGACTTTCTTGCCCACGTCGCTGTCGCCTACGTATGTCAGGTGAGCAATGGCAGTCTGCTCGCCCACGGTGGAGTTCTTGACTTCCACGAAATCGCCGATCTTGACACCGTTTTTCAGGTGTGAATTCGGACGGATATGGACAAACGGGCCTGCCTTTACAGCATCTTCGATCTCGGACTCGAACGCCTGTACATAGTTCAGTGTCACGTGGTCACCGATGTTGCAGTTTTCGATAAGGCAGTTCGGACCGATGGTACACTTGGCACCGATCTTGGTCTTGCCTCTTAAAATGGTACCCGGCAGAATGGTGGTTTCCGCACCGATCTCCACATCGTTGCCAATGATGATGCCGTCAGTGTTGACAAAGTTGACACCATTTTCCATGTGCTTCTCCAGAACCCGTTCCTGTGCCACCTTGTTCAGATGCAGCAGGTCTTTTCTGGTGTTGGCACCCAGGATCACGTCCGGATTCTCGCTGCGGTATGCACTGGCTTTCCAGCCCCGTTCCAGTGCCAGTCCCACGGTATCGGTGAGGTAATACTCGCCCTGTGCGTTGGACTGGGACAGATTCCCCAGCAGTTCCAGCAGAGCCTTGGTCTTGAACCAGTACGCACCGGAGTTCACTTCGTGGATCTCCCGCTGTGCATCTGTGGCATCTTTTTCCTCTACGATCGCCGCAATGCCGGTTTCGCTGCGGAGAATTCTGCCGTAGCCGGTAGGCTGTTCCAAAGTGGCAGTGATGACTGTCACGGCATTTTCCTGTGCCTCGTGCAGCTTCAGGGCGTTGGCAATGGTTTCGCTGTCCATAAACGGGGCATCACCGCAGAGCACCAGTGTGTTGCCGTCGGTGAATTCCTGCATGAATTTTTCTGCCTGCATCACTGCATGACCGGTGCCCAGCTGTTCCGCCTGCAAAGCCGTCCGATAGCGGCTGCCCAGATACAGTTCCACGTACTGTGCCTTATAGCCGGTCACCACGCAGATGCGGCTCAAGCCTGCACCCTCGCATGCACGGATCACCCAGCCCAGCATCGGCACATCCAGTACCTGCAGCATCGGCTTCGGAATCGCAGCCTTCATACGTTTGCCGTGTCCGCCGGCAAGAATAACAACCTGATTCATGTTTTATGTCCTCCTGTAATACCCCGCTCCGGAAATTTCCGGAGCAAAGTGATTTTGCATCATTGCATGGATTGGGTGCTCCTCCGGACAGCCGTCCGAAAAAAGCCCTCTTTTACATTATGACAAAATCTTGAAAGGATTGCAAGTCTTTTTTCAAAAAAAATTCGTGTATTGTGATTTTTGTATAACTTGCCACAAAAATGGGCGTAATTTTTTCTTGAAAAGTGTATAGTATTTTCACGAGAAGTATGCTATAATAATAATGAGCCGGTTGAGAAAGGGAAATTTGCCAGATTTCCCCGAATGCAATCACGCAGCCGGACATTCAATCGAAATCAAAAATTGGAGGTATTTACCAATGGCAAACAAATGGGTTTATATGTTTAGCGAAGGCGACATGACCATGCGGAATCTCCTCGGCGGTAAGGGTGCAAACCTGGCTGAGATGACCAGCATCGGTCTGCCGGTACCGCAGGGTTTCACCATCACAACTGAGGCCTGCACACAGTACTATGAGGACGGCCGCAAGATCAGCGACGAGATCATGGCTCAGGTCATGGACGGCGTTAAGAAGATGGAAGAGATCAACGGCAAGAAGTTCGGCGATCTGAACAATCCGCTGCTGGTTTCCGTTCGTTCCGGTGCACGTGCTTCTATGCCGGGTATGATGGACACCATTCTGAACCTCGGTCTGAACGACGACGTTGTTGCTGCAATGATCAAGGGCAATCCGGATCCGGCTTTCGAGCGTTTCGTATATGACTCCTACAGACGTTTCATTCAGATGTTCTCTGACGTTGTTATGGAAGTCGGCAAGAAGTACTTCGAACAGCTCATCGACAAGATGAAGGAAGAAAAGGGCGTAAAGTTCGACGTAGAGCTGACCGCTGCTGATCTGAAGACTCTGGCTGAACAGTTCAAGGCTGAGTACAAGAACCAGCTGGGCACAGACTTCCCGTCTGATCCGGTAGAACAGCTGAAGCTGGCTATCGAAGCTGTATTCCGCAGCTGGGACAACCCGCGTGCAAACGTATATCGCCGTGACAACGATATTCCGTACAGCTGGGGTACCGCAGTTAACGTAATGCCGATGGTATTCGGTAACCTGAACAACGAGTCTGGTACTGGTGTAGCATTCACCCGTGACCCGGCTACCGGTGAAAAGAAGCTGATGGGCGAATTCCTGATCAATGCACAGGGCGAAGACGTTGTTGCCGGCGTTCGTACTCCGATGCCGATTGCTCAGATGGCACAGGAATTCCCGGAAGCTTACGATGAATTCATCAAGGTTTGTGATACCCTGGAAAACCACTATCACGACATGCAGGATATGGAATTCACTGTCGAGAACAAGAAGCTGTACATGCTGCAGTGCCGTAACGGTAAGAGAACCGCACAGGCTGCTCTGCAGATCGCTTGCGACCTCGTAGATGAAGGACATAAGACTGAAGAAGAAGCAGTTCTGATGATCGATCCGAGAAACCTGGACACCCTGCTGCACCCGCAGTTCGATGCCAAGGCTCTGAAGGCTGCTACTCCGATGGGCAAGGGTCTGGGTGCTTCCCCGGGTGCTGCCTGCGGTAAGGTCGTATTCACTGCTGACGATGCAGAAGCCTGGAACGCAAAGGGCGAAAAGGTTATTCTGGTTCGTCTGGAAACCTCTCCGGAAGACATCACCGGCATGAAGGCATCTCAGGGTATCCTGACTGTCCGCGGCGGTATGACTTCTCACGCTGCCGTTGTTGCTCGTGGTATGGGTACCTGCTGTGTATCCGGCTGCGGCGACATCAAGATGAACGAAGAAGACAAGCAGTTCGAACTGGCTGGAAAGACCTTCCACGAGGGCGACTACATTTCTATCGACGGTTCTACCGGTAACATCTATGACGGCATTATCCCGACTGTTGACGCTTCCATCGCCGGCACATTCGGCCGCGTTATGGGCTGGGCAGACAAGTACAGAACTCTGAAGGTTCGTACCAACGCTGATACTCCGGCTGACGCAAAGAAGGCTCGCGAACTGGGTGCAGAAGGTATCGGTCTGTGCCGTACCGAGCACATGTTCTTCGAAGCTGACAGAATCGCAGCATTCCGTGAAATGATCTGCTCTGACACTGTTGAAGAAAGAAAGGCTGCTCTGGCAAAGATCGAACCGATGCAGCAGGGCGACTTCGAGGCTCTGTACGAAGCTCTGGAAGGCAATCCGGTTACCATCCGTTTCCTGGATCCGCCGCTCCACGAATTCGTTCCGACCGAAGAAGAAGACATCAAGAAGCTGGCTGATGCTCAGGGCAAGACTGTAGATCAGATCAAGGCTATCATTGCTTCTCTGCACGAATTCAACCCGATGATGGGTCACCGTGGCTGCCGTCTGGCTGTTACTTATCCGGAAATCGCTGAAATGCAGACCAAGGCAATCATCAAGGCTGCTATCAACGTAAAGAAGAATCATCCGGATTGGACCGTTAAGCCGGAGATCATGATCCCGCTGGTCGGCGATGTGAAGGAACTGAAGTTCGTAAAGAAGGTCGTTGTAGAAACTGCTGACGCTGAAATCGCTGCTGCTGGTTCTGACCTGTCTTATGAAGTTGGTACCATGATCGAGATCCCGAGAGCTGCTCTGACTGCTGACGACATTGCAAAGGAAGCTGACTTCTTCTGCTTCGGTACAAACGACCTGACTCAGATGACTTACGGCTTCTCTCGTGACGACGCTGGTAAGTTCCTCGGTGCATACTATGATGCAAAGATCTTCGAGAGCGATCCGTTCGCTAAGCTGGACCAGACTGGTGTTGGTAAGCTGATGAAGATGGCTATCGATCTGGGTAAGCCGGTCAACAGCAAGCTGCACTGCGGTATCTGCGGTGAGCACGGCGGCGACCCGACATCTGTTGAGTTCTGCCACGAAATCGGTCTGGACTATGTTTCCTGCTCTCCGTTCCGTGTGCCGATCGCAAGACTGGCTGCTGCACAGGCTGCAATCAAGAACAAGTAAGTTTGATTCGTTCGTTTATCCACGCAGTCGCCTGACTGCCTGACTCCGGACATGTGCAGGACCTGACGGACAAGTTATGGACAAGTCACTGTCGAAAATGATTCCCGAACAATTTTGATATATCGAAAAGAATCCCTGTACATCGGACGTGATGTACAGGGATTTTTGTATCTGAGAGCCGCACAGTGCCTACAGACAAAAAAACGCCCGACTCCAACCGGAATCGGGCTAAACAAAATCAAGAACAAAAGAAAGGAGACAACAAAACGAGTGATAAAATCAATGGAGAACTGATAAAAACAAAATAGGAGGGTTTTCACCAATCATAAGACCTCCATCTTTGCGGTTTTATCACCGTATCTATTATACACAATTCGCCGTCACCCGTCAAGGGAAAATACACAAAAAGTGCCTGTTCTCTGTGGATTTTGTAGAATTGCACAAAAAGCATGGTACACCATTTGTGGTTATTATCAAAATACACGCCGTCAGAAAACAGGTGTTTTCCACAGAATATTCCACACGGTTTGCGGGCATACTATAAGAGCAAAACTGTGAGAAGCGGATATGTATTCTCACAGAAATTGCAGAAAAGAGGTGTAGCTGCATGTGGGATAAACTTGCACTGATCCTGCTGATTATCGGCGGTGTCAACTGGGGACTGGTCGGCGTGTTTGAATTTGATCTGGTGGCATGGATCTTCGGCGGTTCGGCATCGTTCATCAGCCGTGCCGTTTATATTCTGGTGGCGATCGCAGCCCTTTGGTGTATGACATTCCTGTTCCGACGGGAAGCACTAACCGAGCCCGCGACGGTTTCCCAGCGGAGATAGGGAAACCCTGCATCAAGCCTGCACGCAGATTGCGTGCAGAGCCGTCAGGCGGGCTTTATGCAGGGTTTCCATGTGCTTTCCACATTCCACTGTGGAAAACAGAAAAGTCTGTCCGGACAAGGGCAGACTTTTTTGTGCGGTATTGTCCATGCACATATTTCCCCAGACAATCGCATAGATTGTGGAAACGCGGAACGTGTTCACATCAACGCTTTGACAGGAGGCTAACTGCTATGGAAAAAACACCGGAAGAATATCAGGCAGAGCTGCTGCGGCTCTATCACACGGCACAGGCATCTGCACCTGCACCAGCACCCGTTCCGGAACCGGAAGAAGCTCCGCCGCAGGAGCCACAGCCGGAACCCACGCCCCCAGAACCGGAGCCTGCTCCCCCGATGCCAGAACCGCTTCCTACCGAAACCGTTCCTCCGCCGCAGCTGGAAGTGGAGGAAACTCCACAGGAACAGCCGGCGATCGGCTGGATTCAGGTCATCACCCGCTGTGCCGGCAATGCCCGTGCCCTTGCCGGTGTGTCCGTGCTGGTAACCAACGGCACGGAGGAACAGGTACATCTGGAACACACTGCCGTCACCAACGAAAGCGGCGAAACTGGAAAAATTCCGCTGCCGGTGCCGGCGGCTTCTCTCTCACTGAACAGCGACGAAACCCGAAAGCCATACAGCACCTATGATGTCAGCGTCTATGCGAACGGTTTTTACCGGCAGGTCAGCGAAGCTGTACCAGTATTCGCCGGCACCACCTCCCGACAGATCTTCCACATGATTCCCCTGCCCAGCTACTTGCAGGAGCCGCCGAAAACCATTGTCTACCAAAACACCGAACCCAATCTGTAAGGAGGGCTGCCAGATATGCCAGTCGGAGAACCCTTTATCCCCAGAGATATT
>ENA-ORKV01001629-ORKV01001629.1-human-gut-metagenome-genome-assembly--contig:-NODE-1629-length-16262-cov-4.109546_pt1 | contig 16262 bp, 10 predicted proteins | sample MGYA00243058_ERZ508805 | MGnify/ENA primary metagenome ERZ508805 (study PRJEB26277, sample SAMN04329770) | human gut metagenome | biome: human-associated habitat | host: Homo sapiens | place: USA... | reverse complement strand
AATCCCGCAGCCAGCTGCTCAGGGACATATGCCAGCGGTGCCAGAAATCCTGAATGGATGTCGCAAAATACGGATGATCAAAATTTTCCGCCAGCGTGATCCCCAGCATCTCGGAAGCTCCTCTGGCAATGCAGACACAACCATTAAAATCTGTATAGAGCTGAATGCTGTACAGCACCCCTGCAAGCAGCATATACACACCTGTATACGATCGGTATTCTCCAAACAGTCTGTCCACGATGACTGCTGCGCGGTCTGCGATCACCAGCTTCTGAAAATAGCCCCAGATCATCAGTTCAAATCCTCCGACAAATGTTGCATAAGAAAATGTATGCCCGCTGCAAAGCTGCTTTTTGAGCTGATCAAATCTTGCGATCGGTCCCTGCAGGATCTGCGGAAAATACATCACAAACAGCATATACTGCAGAAAATTCTTCTCCGCCGGATATTTTCCGCGATAAACATCTACCACATAGGCAATGATCTGCAGCGTATAAAAGGAAATTCCCATCGGCAGCAGAAAGGCAAGCCTGCCCAGATGCAGTCTTGTTACAAAGAAACTTCCGGACGATGCAAATTTCAGAAGAAACAATAAACCGGCATTACTGCCGATCAGTAATGCAGCTACTGCTTTCTTATGCACATTCACATCTGTCTCTTTTTTTTGATCCGGATCGGTTTTCTCTCTCACCGCCTGTTCACGTGCGCACAACTGTTCCAGACGTCTGGCAGCCACAAAGCTGCTTATAATACTAAATAAAATAAAAATACTCAATTTCACGGATGCACAGAGATAAAAGAATATGCTACAAAGGAGCAGCCATATCCACTGCCCCTTTTTTGGTATACTATAATATACTGCCACACAGATCGTGAAAAAGAGTAAAAATGCTCCTGTTATAAAATCCATTACCTGTATCCTTATACTGTTTCAAATGTCTTTCTGATTTCCTGAATAAATTCCAGACTATTGCAGACCTGCACATCGTTAAGACTGGTGATCAGCGCCAGATCCTTTGTCATACGGCCGCTTTCGATCGTCCGGATCGTTGCCATTTCCAGCTTATCGGCAAACTCTGTAAGCTCCCGGTTTCCATCCAGCTCTCCACGCTTTCTGAGTGCACCTGTCCATGCAAAGATCGTTGCAACAGAGTTTGTGGAAGTTTCTTCGCCCTTTAAGTGCTTATAATAATGCCTCTGTACAGTTCCGTGCGCTGCTTCATACTCATATACGCCGCTTGGAGATACCAGAACAGACGTCATCATGGCAAGAGAACCGAATGCGGAAGAAACCATATCTGACATGACATCACCATCATAGTTCTTGCATGCCCAGATAAAGCCGCCCTCTGCCTTCATGACACGGGCTACCGCATCATCGATCAGTGTATAGAAGTAGGTAATCCCTGCCTGCTCAAATTTTTCTTTGTATTCCTTTTCAAAAATCTCCTGGAAGATGTCCTTAAAAGTATGATCGGACTTTTTGGAGATCGTATCTTTTGTGGCAAACCAGAGATCCTGCTTTGTGGAAAGCGCATAATTAAAGCATGCTTTTGCAAAGCTTGTGATCGATTTGTCTGTATTGTGCATACCCTGGATCACGCCCGGACCTTCAAAATTGTGGATCAGCTCTACCTGCTTGCTGCCATCCTCTGCAGTAAAGACAAGCTCTGCTTTTCCTGCGCCCGGTACTTTGATCTCGGCATTTTTATAAACATCACCGTAAGCATGTCTTGCCAGTGTGATTGGCTTTTTCCAGTTTCTGACACATGGCTCGATGCCTTTTACTACGATCGGTGTACGGAAAACAGTTCCGTCAAGTGCTGCACGGATCGTTCCGTTCGGGCTCTTCCACATTTCCTTCAGATTATATTCTGTCATACGGGCAGCATTCGGTGTGATCGTTGCACATTTGACAGCAACGCCGTATTTCTTTGTGGCAAGTGCGGATTCCATTGTTACTTTATCATCTGTTGCATTACGGTGTTCCAGACCAAGATCGTAATACTCTGTTTTCAGATTAATATACGGAAGCAGTAACTCATCCTTGATCATCTTCCAGAGAATTCTTGTCATTTCATCTCCATCCATTTCCACAAGCGGTGTTGTCATCTGAATTTTACTCATGTTCCTGTTCTCCTTTTTCTTCATCATTTTCATCAAAAATATCAATAAGACCGTTCTTTACCATATTATCATAAGCATTGATCATATGTAGATTGGCAAGTCGTTCTGCCTTATCCGCATCATGTGCCTTGATGGCCTCCATGATCTCATGATGCTCCTTGTTGGAAGCACGTCCTCTCTTTTCACTTGCCAGTGTCATGCGGCGGATCCTGTATACATACTGGTGAAAATCACTGAGCAGATGCTCCAGCATTTTACTGTCGCAGGATTCATATAAAATTTCATGAAACCTGTTGTCCAGCTCCGCCATCTGATCTGAATGCCCCTTACTTTCATGGAACTCGGACAGATATACATTTTCCTCCATTTCGTTGAGCTGCTCCGGTGTGATCTTTTCCGTTGCCCATCTGGCACATAATCCTTCTAACAAGGATCGTATCATATAAATATCATGAACATCTTTTCTGGTGATTCCCGTTACATAAGTCCCTTTATTGGGGATCATCTTTAGAAGTCCTTCGAGTTCAAGCTGCCTGAATGCTTCTCTGACAGGTGTTCTCGATACACCAAGCTCTGCACCGATCGTCGCCTCTCTGAGTTCTTCGTTCTGTTTGTACTTTCCGTTTAAAATATCTTCTCTGATCTTGTGGAATACTCTTCCGCGCAGGGAATATTTATCGGATACCTCCTGCTGCAAATTGTAATCAGACATAACTGCCTCCTACTTGCTGAAAATTGCGTCATAATCCATATGCAGTATAACGCATACTTTTTTGATTTCTCTGATCAGTTCTTCATCTGTCAAAACCGTCACACGGCCATTCTCATATTCGTCATCCACCCATTTTTTCAGTTCGTGTATCAGAAGATCGCTCTTCTTAAACTGCTTTTCCGGAGAAAGCTTATAGTAAGAATTGATCCAATGTGCAATACCGGCAAGACCGGATGTATTGGATACTGCACAAAGAACCGGTCTGTTTAAAAACTTCTCTGTATCAAATATATTATAAATCTCTTCGTTTTTCAACAGTCCGTCCGCATGAATTCCTGCTCTTGTCACATTAAAATTCTTGCCGACAAACGGTGTTCTCGGCGGAATATGATAACCAATCTCTTTTTCATAATATTCTGCCAGCTCTGTGATCACGGTCGTATCCATGCCATTTAAGTTGCCACGAAGCTGTGCATACTCAAATACCATCGCTTCAAGCGGTGTATTACCCGTTCTTTCCCCGATGCCGAACAAAGAAGTATTGACACCGGAACAGCCATACAGCCATGCGGTCGTGGAATTGACAACCGCCTTATAAAAATCATTATGACCATGCCATTCGATCAGGGAATGCGGAACACCTGCATGTGTATGGATCGCATAGATGATACCCTGTACACTTCGCGGAATAACAGCACCGGAATAATTGACACCGTATCCCATCGTATCGCAGGCTCTGACCTTGATCGGTATCTTGTATTCTTCCATGAGCTTCATCAGCTCCAGGCAGAACGGAACAACATATCCGTAAATATCCGCTCTGGTAATATCCTCCAGATGGCAGCGCACGCTGATGCCCTCCTCCAGACAGTCACGTACAATGCTCAGATAGTGTTCCATTGCCTGTTTTCTTGTCATTTTTAATTTCAGGAAAATATGATAATCGGAGCAGCTTACCAAAATACCGGTCTCTTTCATGCCGATTTCCTTTACCAGCTTAAAATCTTCCTTGCTGGCACGGATCCAGCTCGTTACCTCCGGGAACTGATACCCTCTTTCCATACATTTATATACTGCATCTCTGTCCTTTTTGCTGTATAAGAAAAACTCACTGGCACGGATCATGCCATTTGGCCCACCAAGTTTGTGCAGATAATCATAAATTGTCACAATCTGTTCAGTTGTATAAGGAGCCCTTGACTGTTGTCCGTCACGGAATGTCGTATCTGTGATCCAGATGTCACGCGGCATATTATGCGGTACAATACGGTCATTAAAAGGGATCTTCGGAATATCGGAATAAGGAAACATATTACGGAATACATTTGGTTTTTCGACATCATCCAAAATGTACATATGTTCCTCAATTTCCAGAAGATTCTTCTTCGGATTCATGGTCACGGGTCTGTTTTCAAAGGTTTTTTCTTCGTTCATTCGTGCTGCCTCCTATTTTCAGGCTGACATCTCAGCCATACGTGTATAATTGTATACAATCATACAGCGCATGTCAAGGTTTATGACAGCATTTTTTCAACATCCACCATTCCGGCTCCCTGCATCAGATAACTTTCCCCAAGGTCAGTTGCCGACAAAATCAGTTTCCGCTTTAACTGCATTGCATTCAAATATGGATATTTCTCCCATGCAAGTGCAAGAAGTCCGCTGACGATCGGTGTTGCCATACTCGTACCGCTTCTTGCCACATATTTACCATATGCTGCCTGACAGGAAATGATCTGTGTGCCCGGTGCCACAACATCCGGCTTCTTCCACACGTTCTCTCCCGGGCCGCGTCCGGAACAGTCCTGGCACCGTAGTCCGCCATTTTCCAGATCTCCGTCATGACAGCCTACACAGATCACATACGGCGTATCTCCCAATCTTGAAATCGTATTGTCTCCAGGTCCAAAGTTTCCCGCCGCCGTTACGATCAGTATATTATTTTCATAGGCATACTGAAACAGCTCATACAGCTTTCTTTGTTCTTCCGGGCTGGCAGATGCAATACTGCTGACAGATATATTGATAACACGGATATTACAGCTTTCCGCAATCGACAACAGCCATTGCAGTCCCCTGAGCAGTGTTTTCAGACTTCCTTCCCCTCTTTTATTCAATATTTTCCCGACATACAGATCACAGTATGGAGCCATGCCTTTATATTTCCCGTGCAGGACACGTCCGTTTCCAGCCAGAATGCCGCATACATGTGTGCCATGTCCTGTCTCATCATACGGTAATTGATATTTATTGGTAAAATCACGAAATGCCCTGATTTGATCTTTCAGATCTTCATGTGGAAAAATGCCGGAATCCAAGACTCCGACACCGATATGATAACCGGTCAGCTGTTCCTTTTCTGCCCGGCTGTAATGAATTTGTTTTCTGACCCTGTTCACAAAAAACTCCCGGCTTTTTCTTTTATCATATGCCGGGAGTTTTTTTATGTTATGGTGGGAATAAAGAATGTGCCTTGGCACATTTATGCTAATTTACTTTACGATCGGTTTTCTGCGGTATAAAAGCAGAAGCATACCAATACTGAATAATAGGATCACACCTGCTGTTTTCGGATTGAAATGATCCCCTGTGTCCGGAGAAGCGTCTTTTCGCAGAAGTGCTTCGCTTTCCTGCCGGATCATCTGTGCCACGTCACCGATCCCCGCATAAATACCATAGGCGGAAAAATGGCTCGTATGTACTGTCAGATAGGAAACATCGCCTTCCTGTGACTTTGTTCCGTAGCAAAGCTCCAGTTCCTCATCTTCATTCAGTGTTACCACACAGATATCCTGTTCGTTTAACGTGTCCGAAATCGGGATTTTGAGTGTTATCTGATCTTTGCCGAAAGTACTGATCGGGATATTCGTCTTCTTCTCCACAAGCTTCAGATCAAATGTGATAAGCTGCCCCGCCACCGGGCTGCCAAACTGCGTTGTCACTGCATCTTCCAGCTTTTTCTGGGAATCCGCATCGGTGTTGACCAGCAGGCGAAAGCCCTCTGTATCATCCTTTACCTCTGCCCGGATCAGAGCTGCATTCGGATATGCAGATTCATCGAGCACCACTGTATTAGAGGTATCTGCCTCGCTGCTATCCAGTGCGGTGTTCTGTATGCCTGTTGTTGTATTGCTCATCTGCGTGGTATTCTGTGCGCTTCCTGTTGTATTACCACTCTGATCTGCACTCTGTGTATTTCCTGTACTATTCTGTGTATTATTGGTTCCCGTCCGGTCGGCTGTCTGATCTACGAACAGATCCGGTTCATAATCTGAAATACTGCCAAGTGCCGGCGGTAATGTGATCCCCGCCAGTTCTCCGTCTGACCAGTCGGAAAAAGTCTCATAGGCAGAGAATGCATCTGCATCTGCACCGGTCAGCGTGTAAACCGTATCTCCGGCTCTGACAGCCGTCGGCACTTCCACCAGCTTCTGTGCATTCGGCTCCAGCGTACAATACCGCAGTTGCGCAGTACTTGCACCTGTCGGCGAGATCACAAGTCCACGGAATCCCAGATACCGCTGATCCAGAACGGTATCTTTGCATGTTGCCACATAGGAATCGATCACCGCCGTTTCCACACCGTCAAATGCCATGCTGCGCAGATCTGTGTTATCCAGCCTTGTCGCTGTCTTTTCGAAGGAAAGTGTCGGAAGGCTTTCTCCCTCAAATATGGCGGCCTGCGCGCCTGTGCTCTGATAAGCGCCCAGTCCGATCTCTTTTACCTGTGCTCCAATATTGATTTCATTTAACGGACACCCAAGAAATGCTCTGTCTTTGATCCTTTGTATGTTATCTCCGCCTGTCAGCTTTTCCAAAAAGGTACAGCCGGAAAATGCCGCTTCTCCGATTTCCGTCAAAGAAGCCGGGAAATTGACCCAGGTAAGCTCTGTATTTCCGGAAAATACACCGCTAGCAATCTTCTTCACACCTTCCGGAATAGAAATACTGCTCTTATTACCGCGATAAGCCATCAAAATACCGTCTCCCACGATCAGATAATCATCTCCCGCTCCCGCAAGCCAGTTTTCCAGATAAGGGGTTTTTGAAAAGGCTTCAGCCTCAATCACTGTAACAGAAGATGGAATCTCTACATCTGTCAGGTTGTCACAATGATAAAATGCACCATAGCCAATCTTTTGCAGTCCGTCCGGCAATAATATACCCTGCAGGGAGCTCCTTGCAAAAGCCAAATCTCCGATTTCCATAACAGCCGGCAGTTCCTGCATGCCCAGGGACTGATCCTGATAGAACTGTTTGATCTTTACCTTATCCCTTGAAATGTCATCCAGCATTTCATAGTCCTTCTCTTCAGAGGTCTCCGTTTCCTGTTTATTTTCTTCTGTCTTCGGATCCATCATCACAACTGCCTGATTGTGTACGATTCTTGTCTTCCCCAGAACGGAAGACGGATCATTGGCATAATATTTTGAAACATCCAGATTGGAAACATCAGCCGGATGATTGACATCATAATCACCGGAACCTGTACTGTTTCCCGATACCGCGGATGCTTCCTGCTCCGCATCCTGCTTATTGTAAAAATTGCCGACAGCCACATCATCCTGCAGCATGGCAGACACTATCTGGTTTTTCTCCCTTTCCTGCTCAAAGGTCTGTGCTGCGCTGTCATCCTCCGCCCGAATCTTCAAATTATCACAGCCGTCAAATGCCGTGTCATGAATCGTTGTCACAGATGGCGGGATTGTAATATTTCCCAAATTCTTACAGTCCTCAAATGCTTTTGCTGCTATTTTCCGCACAGAATAAGGGATGGAAACCTTCTGCAGATTGATACAGTTTGAAAATGCATATTCCGGGATCTCACTCAGATTCGGCGATAATGTAACCTCCTTCAAATGCTCCTGTCCCCAGAATGCATAACGTTCAATATCCGTTACCGTTGTCGGCATATTTAGTGTTTCTGCCTCTCTGCCCGGCATTACCTCGATCAGCTTCGCCCGGTCTCTGTCATATAAAACACCGTCTGCATAAGAAAACAACCGATTTTTTCCAATATTGATCGATTTCAGTGCCGTATCTCCCGAGAAAACACCAGCCCCGATCGTTTCAAGTGTTTTAGGCAGTGTAAAACCGGATAAAGAACTGCAGTCGGCAAAAGCTCCGCTTTCAATCGTAATAAGACCGTCTGACAGAGAAACTTCTTTCAGATTGGTACAATTACGGAATGCACCCTCTCCGATCTTCTCCACAGAGGATGGGATGTAAACCTTTGTGATACCGTTTTGATCCGCAAAAGCTTCCGGCGCGATTTCCCTGATGCCAGCAGGAACAGACACAGCCGAAGCTGTGCCTGTATAATGGATGAGCGTATCGCCATCTCTTTCAAAATCTGCAGTTGCACTCGTTGCCTCTAAAACAGGCATCGGGATCTGGGTCAGTACCATGGCAAGTACCATCAGTATGACACCGATTACTCTTTTTCCGTATTTTTTCATTCGATCACTTTTACAACCTTATTTTTTGAACCTTTCGCAAAGAACAACAAAATAGATAGCAGTGCAAGCCCCATTGCCAAAAACCACTTTGGATGGATCGGATCACCGGTCTTCGGTGTTGCATCACTGATCTGTGCCTGCGTCAGATTATTGGTCTCCACATAAATGGCATATGGAGAAAAATGTGTTGCATTAAAGGAAATGCAAGGCACATTGTCAATCGTCAACAGTCTGGAACCGAGCTTCTCAAAAACACCATTATTGACTGCACCGGCTTTGTTATTGCCCGCATAGCCTGCAAGCGCATCCGGGATCGGCATTGTTACCGTGACGGTAATACCTGTTGTATCTGCGATCTTTGTTGTTCCGGTTGAATCATACAGGCTGATATCCATTGCAAAATATTTCAGATCATCCAGCGATCCGTATGATTCAAGCTATGCTTTTTCCACTGCATCCTTTGCTTCATCGCTGTCGGAGATCTTGATCACAAAATTATCGTTAGAGCCTGATACAGTAGCAGAAACAAGTCCTCTGTTGGAAATGCCTGATTTTGTTACCTCTACTCTTGTACTGCCCGCAGTCGTTGCCGGTTTTCTTTTTACCGTATTGCCGCTGACACTGCCTTTTTTGTTGGCAACTGCTGCTGCTCCGGTTTTAGCAGTTGCTGTCGGTTTCGGCGAAGCAGTTGCCGCTCCGGTATTATTACCCTTGTTGCCGCTTCCGGTATTGTTTGTATTGCCATTATTCGTATTTCCCTTGGTTGTATCGGAGGAAATATCACCCGTTCCGCTTTCTCCCGTCGATGCAGTTCCTTTTTTGTAAAGAGCTGTTACTGTCAGATTTCCTGTGACCGGAACAGAAGTATAGTTGGACGGTGACCATGTGGTAAAGGTATAGCCTTTTCTGGTCGGCGTTACAGTTGTTGCTGCCGGGCAGCTTCCGCTTGCTATGACCTGAGTATCCAGCACACTTCCGTCATAATCCACAAAAGTAACGGTATAATTCGTTCCTGTTGTGCCATTGCCGCCGCTGTTATTTCCGTTATTGTTGTTTCCATTGTTTCCATTGTTTCCATTGTTATTGTTGTCGTCAGTGGCATTTGGATCTTCCACATAATATGCCTTGACGATCATATCACCTGTTACAGCAATCGTTGTATAGTTGGATGGTGACCAGTAGCTGAACTTGTAACCCTTTCTGGTTGGTGTTACGGACGGCGTTGTCGGATAACTGCCTTCCTGCAGATACTGGGTATCCCATGTATACAGTCCGTCATAATCCTGAAATACTACAGAATAATACCCTTCAATAGGAGCTGAATTATCCGGCTCATAAATTGCCTGTGTTGTAATATCTTCCCTGACATTTGTAAAATCTTTTGTCCAGCCCGTCAGTACATATCCCTTTCTCTCTACACGAGGCGCATCTGCACTTGCACCGCTGTTAACAGTCTGCGTCTTTAAGACATAATTATCCCAGTCAAGGAAAGTCACCGTATAAGTCTTGGAATATGTTTCTGCGGTAATTCCATCCTTATCATCACAATACCAGTAAGCAGGGCTGTCTTCCTCACACTGTACGGTAAGTCCCTGAATGTAGTTGACATTACCCGCTCCATCATCTGTTATAAAAGCTTCATCATCGATAGACTGCACACTGCCCGGAATGCGGATCGTGGAAAGCGCTGTATTGCGGAATGCATATTTGCCGATTCTCTTTACAGAATCAGACAGGGTACAATAATAAAGCTGTGTTGCCCCGTCAAAACAGTAATCCGGAATCAATGTTGTGCCTACTTCGTCCAGATACGCCTCTCTGATACCTGTACAGTTCTGGAACGCACACGGTGCTATATCGGTAATACCTGCAAGCTCTGAGGAACTGATTTTGGAAGCGCCGATCTTAGTACCTCTTGACTCCAGGCATTCTACCACACCGGTTCTGTTACCGCTTCCGTCCACACTGCAAAGCAGTCCGTCAACACAGGCATATCCGCCCGGTGATGTGAATCCGACATCTGTAAGCTCCTTACAGCCTGCAAACGGTACCTCTGTAAAGGCACTGACAGTTCCCGGCAGAGTCACTTCCGTTAAGGCGGTACAATTATTGAAAGCACGTTTTCCGATCACTTCCCCGCCTTCAGCACCGCTCTCTTTCATAATAAATGTCTTAAGGCTCGTACAGCCATCGAATTCCTGATCCGGAATCTCCGCTACAGTATCTAAGATCACGCTCTGTACGGCGGTATTATTCTGGAACAAATCCTCCTTCAGTGCAGTAACACCGTCCGGTACATGCACATGATATACCGCATCGATAACACCCTGCTCTTCTTCCGTCAGGTCGATCGCTGTATCCGGATTATTCAGATTGTTTCTATACTTGCTGTTCGCGCTTGCAACAATATCATTTTCCTGTTGCTGTGTACGGACATATTTACTGCTTCCCGTATAGGTGCTTAAACTGTAGCTTTCATTTCCCTTTAACTGATTCTCTGTCGGAATACCTGCCAGCATCGGAGTTGCGGAATCAACCTCGTTGGTATTGGCATTTTTCTTAACAACGAGCTGGATCTGCAGGTTCTGCGGGAAATCGCTGCAATATCTGATATACTGCGTCGGTGCGGATGGTGCATTATAGTTATTTGCCGTGCTCATTGCATAAGTAAAAGGAACACTTGCAGAAGAAATATCTCCGATAAAGCACAGATTTTCTTCCGGAACGCCATCTCCGTTTTTATCAACATCGGCAAGTGTCACACCTGTTTTGAATGCATCCTGCCCAATCTGTTGCACAGATGCTGCATTGTCAAACTTCACAGTACGGAGCGAAGTACAACCGGAAAATGCATTGGCATCAATGGAGGATACAGATGCAGGAATATACAGGAATTTGATAGCTGTATTATTCCGGAAGGTGTCTGCTGCGATTCTTGCTACATGGTATTTTGCAATATTATCCGGAATGATAACATTTGCCCCATCACTGGATTCATCCTTTTTCTCAAATCGGATCAATTCGTTATTTTCATTGACACAGAAAGCATAGCCGTCTACAAGCTTTTCATACCAGCCTTCATAACCACTGTCCAGATAACCGAATGCCAGATCATGCTTCTGCGTATAGCTATGTGCATAAGACTGGGAGTATGCCAGAATGCAGAACTGGTCGCTGACTTCATAGTCTCCTTCAAAAGCTGAATTTTTACCAAGATTTTCACTGCTGAAAATATCTTTACCGCCTGTATAAATATTATCGTAGCCACTACCTGTATTGGCAGCGCATCCGCAATCAAGCTTCAGGTCTCTTGCAGGAACCTTTACCGTGTCAAGACTGTTACAACCCGTCACATTATCATACTTGAATATCTGATCCGTAGAACCTGCATTGTTTGGCAGTCCCAGGTAAGTCATGCTGCTGCAGCCATAGCAGGTATAATGCACACTGTCAATGTTGCTGACACGCTCCGGAAATACAACCTGCGAAAGGGATATACAGTTGTAAAACAGTCCGTTACCGATCGTTGTCAGGGAAGTATTGCCGTCCTCACTGACACCGTTAATATTGATCGCTGTCAGGTTCGTACAGTCTTTGAAGCAGTAATTTCCAAGCTTTGTTACCTGATCCGGTACTTTGACCGCACCAAGATACGTACAACCCGCAAAAGCATAATCACCGATTTCTTTTAAATTGGTCGGTTCTGTAAAATCGATAGTTGTCAGCTGGTTACAATTCTGGAAAGCATTGTTACCGATGCTGTTGACACCGTTTTCAATCTTAATGGACTGCATCTGACAGCCCTTAAACGCATTGTTACCGATTGCAAGGATACGCTCCGGTACAACGAGTCTGGAGAAGTTGGTCGCGCCTTCAAAGACACCGACACCATCACTTACATACTGACCGTCCACGCCGTCTGAGGTCACATTATTTAAATCCACTTCGTATCTTGTACTGCCGACATACTGTACCGGTATGATCAACTGATTGCTTGCCGCATAAGCGACACTGTTACCGGAAACCAGCTCTACATTACCAAGTGCTGCGCCCGGTACCACATAAAGCTGCATACCCTGCCATGCGCCCTGTGTATCATAAGTACACGGAGAAAGGATCTGGTTCTGCGCCGGGCTTACCAAAGCACCGTTTTCGTCATACACAGCATCTGCTGCTTCCTGTGACGTATAGAATAAGAACTCTCTTCTGTCGTTAACCGCAATATAACTGCTTGTATCTTTATTGTACAAAAAGGCAGGCATCTCATCCGGGATCTCCAGCGTTGCTCCGGTAATGACATTATTCTGATCATAATATACAATAACACCGGTCATAGAACCGCCGTTACTTCCGTAAGCAGCTCTGAAATTGCCGTCACCGCTGGCATATACCGGGTAATTTCCCGTATTCGTATAAGCAGGTATGTATGTGTCCGGATTGGCTGTCGCCGCAGCGATCAGATCCGTCGGATCAGAATCTGCACGGGATTCCGGGATCGGAACAAGTGCCACAATGATCGCGGAGATCATCAGTATTGCGGAAAGCGTTCCCATCACCGCACGTCTCATCCGGCTTCTGCCCATCTTCTTCATTTTCTTTTTATGATTTGTCTTAGCCATTTTGCTCTCCTCTTTATTTCAAAATTTATTCCATACGCTTTGCCACAACAACAAAGCGCCCGTCACTTTCTTCATAATCACAGGTAGACAGCGTCAGAAGACGGTCTCCGTACTGCGCTGTCACGCCGGTATCGTACAATGCCATTTCCTGCATGCTTCGCATATCGGAATCAAATTCCTGCTCTGATGCAGCGTCGATAAACTGATAATACTTAAATGCGATCTCATCCTCTTTATAAATATGGGACATAAACGCATACATGACCTGATAGGTACCTTTTTCATAAATCGTGTCAAACCGGATCATCGGATGATCCTTATAATAAGACTCTGATTTATATTTATCCAGATTTCCGAACATATTTCCGGAACGCATATTATGTCCGTATATGATAAAATTCGTGCTCGGCTTTACAACATCACATGCACTGTCCAAAAAGAGCGTTCCGTTCTTGTCCTCTTCCTGATTGATGTTATGATCCAGATAATATTCATTGTCTGCTGTCTGCATGACAGGATAATCAATATTTGTATCGGCAATTTCCAGCCATCCGATTAGATTTTTATTCTGATTATATAAGCTTTTATATTCATCCAGCACAGTCAGTGTGATCTGCTGTCCGTCCGCATTCTCCTGAACTGTCTGTGTCTGCCCATACATCCGGTTTACTGCAGCATCATTTTTCTTCTCGGTAAGCTGCGCGGATAGCTGCTGTGCTTTATAAGAATCATAATAATAAATTCCGAAATATGCCAGACAGGACATGGCTGCCACCACCAGAATCGCAGTCAGAAGCCTTCTTGCCCGAAGCTCGCCTCTTGTCAGCACAACGACTTTTCTTCGGCTTTTTTTCTTATCCTGTTTCCCACTGCTTCGCGTGATTTTCTTTTTGCTCCCGCTCCGGTTCTGACGTTGCCTTTCCCTTGCCTGCATGGCAAGCTCATAGACCTCATCATCAAACCGGCGTCCTTCTGTTCCCGACAGATCATACTCACCGGACTGCAGCTTTGCATATAATGCAAGCACGTCTTCGTCCTTTGTCAGATCATATTTTCGTTTCAGTTCCTTTATCACATAGTTATCCATAATTCCTATTTTAACTTTATCCGGTCAGAAATTCAAGATTTCTGTCACACCTTTTCATGCTTTTCATAGTATAAAACATAAATATCAAATTTGGAGGCTCCTATATGAGTGAATTAACAGCTAGTCAGTGTGGATGCTGCGAACAGAAAAACAATGGCTGCGGAAGCTGGATCTGGATCCTGATCCTGTTATTCTGCTGTGGCGGCTGCGGTAACAATAACGGCTGTGGTAACGGTGGATTCGGCGGTGACAACAACTGCTGCGAATGGATCATCATTCTTCTGATCCTCTGCAACTGCTGTGGCGGCAATCATTCTTTCTGCTAATACCTGCAGCAAAAGGAGGCTTCGGCCTCCTTTTTCATGTGATTTTTCCTACATAAGATCTGACATATTCTGAAAGCCAGCGCATAAGATAAACCGGAGGCTTCTATGGAATATAATGATACGATCCTGACATTTGATACCCTATATACCACAAATGAGATCCAGCTCTTAAAGCTGGCACTTCCTCTTTTATCCAATCAGCTGCAGCCCATCGCTGCCACACTGATCAAAATGCGTGAGCTGGAATATTGTCTCTCCCGCCTACCCCATACAAAGATACATGACTTTTCGATCGCCGTGGACAGACTGGATACTTTTTTCGACAGTGCCATGCCTTTTTGCAACCAGCAACAGAAAAAGCTGTTTTCCCAGCTCCGGCAGATGAAGCAGTCCATGAAGATGATGGAGAAAATGCAGACGATCCTGCAAATGCTTCCGCCGGATGCCATGCCATTTGACGGAAACGGAAACAGTACCGATCCTGATGCGCTCTCCCACATGTTTGAGGTATTCTCTGCCATGCAGCATATGTCCGGGGCTGCATCTGATTCCGTATCCTCAGAATCATTTGCATCTACAGCAGCTGCCAATTCTTCGGATTCCGTTGTCTCTGCAGCAGCTTCCGGATCCGCGGATTCTGATGCATCTACAGCAGATTCCGAATCCAAAAATTCTGCAATATCCGGGCAAAAAACTGCATCTGCCGGTAACTCTGCCATGGAATCCATCCTCGGTTCTATGCTTTCTCCCGCGCAAAAAGAAAGCTATCAAAGATTTAAGGAGGCTTTTTCATCCGATGCCAAACAAAACATGGATGACAGACCAGCGTCTGCATCAGATTGACCCACATAAACTGGATTTTTTACAAAAGCTTGTTTTTGAAATGCAGGAGCTTACCGATCAGGATAAGCTGCCCTTTCTGATGGCACTTGCCACAAGTACCAAAAAGCATCCCGTTAATTTTTCAAAGGAAGAAATCGAACTGCTGATCTCAGTTTTAAAGGAATACAGCAGTGAAGAAGAAATGCAGAAAATGAATAAGGTGCTGGCGATGTTCCAGATGTAATATTGTTGTATAAATGTCCCGCAAATAATATAGACGCAATCACGTTTGCCTACCCTGCGATTTGCTATGAGCACATTTTGCCGCGCTCCGGCCGAAAAAGAGTGCTTCGGTCTCTCCGCTGCGGCAAGTGCTCCGCAAATCTCGGTCGGCTACACTATCGATTGCTTACTATATTATTTTCCGGACATTCCCTTACTATTCTGTATAATAATAAAGAATGCTTCGGATCAATACCATCCGAAGCATTCTTATCATTTACTATTCTATATATTGCAGTGCTTTAGTTTGGCTTTACTACAATATTGATGATCTTGCCCGGTACATAGATTTCTTTTACAACTGTACCTGCAAGTTTGTCACCGAGCGCTTCTTTACCTGCGATAATAGCATCTTCCTTAGAAACCTCTGCAGGAACCTTTACAACAGCCTTTGTCTTGCCGTTGATCTGTACTGCGATCTCGATCTCATCATCCTTCATGGCATCTGCATCTGCACTTGGCCATGTTGTATGGAATACAGAATCTGTTTCGCCAAGCTGTCTCCACAGCTCTTCTCCGAGGTGTGGTGCAAATGGTGCTAACAGAACTACTGCAGTCTTTAAGGTTTCCTTATCGATGCCATCCTTCTTAGCCATTTCGATCATCTTATTGTTATATTCCATGAATCCGGAAATAACAGTATTTAAGCTGAATGTCTCCAGACGCTGTGTGATATCATAAACCATCTTATGACGCAGCTTTACAGATTCTTTTGTTTCTGCAACGCCTTTGTCTTTGTTGTCCATCACAAGGTTCCAGAATCTTGTGATAAATCTGTAAATGCCGTCGATTCCTCTGTCGTCCCAGATAGAATCCAGTTCCGGTGGT
>ENA-ORKV01001620-ORKV01001620.1-human-gut-metagenome-genome-assembly--contig:-NODE-1620-length-16311-cov-2.737095_pt1 | contig 16311 bp, 17 predicted proteins | sample MGYA00243058_ERZ508805 | MGnify/ENA primary metagenome ERZ508805 (study PRJEB26277, sample SAMN04329770) | human gut metagenome | biome: human-associated habitat | host: Homo sapiens | place: USA... | reverse complement strand
TAGCTATTAAAGACGCAAAAGGTTGTTTAATAGTGATAGCCTTCATATAAACTTAATACCTCCTCAATCAAAATAAACATCATTAACTCGATAATAACATAAGTATATATATCAGTCAACAATACACAATTTAAACAACAATATGTTGTAAAAATAGCAAAAAAGTGTTATAATACAACACCAATTGAGAAAGGAATGATTAAAACGAAAATAACTACAAAAAAAGCAACTTATGTTCAAGCAAATGATATTATAAATTTATCTGCTAGTAATATATCAATACCAAAATCAATGACTAAAAAAGCAAAGAATAAAAATAAATTTAATTTTATAAAATTAAACGAAGAAGAATCCAAAATTGTTGCAAATACAGACTGGATACTAGATTATGATTTTCTAAAGAATTTATCACCAGATGAAATAAACATTCTAGGTACTAGTCTAGGCAATATTTATACAAGTATTTTAAATGACTCCACTAAACCATATGAAGAAAGATGTATAGAATCAGACTCCATCGGATATAAAATGCTTGGCTTAGCATACTTTCTACAGTACATTGAAGGAAGAATAGAAATGCCTCTACCTAAAGGAATAGAAAAACCAAAATACATGAAACAAGAAAAGTCAAATAAATTACTAGTAAAAACAATATTTAATTAAAAATATAAACCACAATACGTAATAACTATATAAGTATAAAAACTAATTATTATTTTAATATTATTAATTTCACAATTCCAAGAGATATAAATTTAACTAAAAAAACTACTTCAAAAAGTAGTTTTTTTGTCTAATAAGTAATAAATAATTTTCATTATATGGTGCCGAATAAAGGACTTGAACCTTCGACCTTTGCATTACGAATGCACTGCTCTACCAACTGAGCTAATTCGGCAAAAAGTTAAATTAATTATAGCATAATTAATTAAAACTTGTTAAGAATCTTTCCAAAATTTCATCTAAAGAATCAGTATTTCTCTCCTTCATTAAAAATTCATCCAATTCAAACGAATCTTTATTTAAAAGCCAGGGATTACTATCCAAAACATCCGCCAAATCAGATACATTTAAAGAATTAAGTCTTCGCAAAAATTTTCCAACATCATTAATATCTCTACTAAAATAAAAAGGATTAGAAGTAACAATATTATGTATTTGTTTTTGTGTACATCCAACATCAATTAAAATATAAATATATTTAATTATATCTTCCTCACTCAAGTCTTTAACTTCACCATTAGCATCAACTATATCTAATATTTCATTTTCATTAAGATCTAAATTATATAAGTAATTCATATTATCACCATTACAACAATTATAACACAAAAAAACCAACTCTCACAAATAGAATTGGCTTTTTACAAATATTTCTTTAAAACCTCTACACTTTCTTCCTGCATTCTAACATATTCGTCAGCTATTTTAGTAACTTCTTTATCTAATTCTTTATTATTAAGAATTTTTCTCCCTTCAATTATACCCATGTTAGTACCTTTTAATAATAACTCTGCGATTTTAGAATTACTCTTATCGTTAAATGTTTTCATTTCAATTCCCCACCAAGTCATAGCTTTAGTCATTGTATTTGTCTCATGAGGAATGTCATCTTCATTATACTTCTTATAAACATCACGAATTCTATTACTCATCTTTTTGTACTTTTCATACTCACACTTTAATACTTTAAGGAATTTGGAATCATCTACTTTATCCATTATAAAACTAATTGCATCCATCCCCATACTAGCACCTTTATTCATTTCATCTAATGCATTAATGTTGTCTTTCATAACTAAGTCCTCCTACATATAATATAGGCAAATTTCAATTAATTATACAAACTTAGTAATAATTACATAAGCATTAATATCAGGTGCCAAAGTAAGAACAGTATCAGCATTAGCTCTAACACTAAGACTAATAAAATCATTTTGTTCAAGTTTTAATACTGTTGCCCCATAAAAATCACTATCTGTATTAGTTATTAAATCTTTACTAATCGTTGTTCCATCAATAACCTCATCATTTCTTAAAATTTCCGTAAAAAAAGCAGTATCATTCGCAATAGATCCTGAAAAATAATATTCTATTTTATATATTCCATTCTCTAAAATAACAAAATGATCATTTGACGAAACATCAATACCTAAAGATGTTCCAGTTCTATTTAAAGGTATTATATCTTCAACTTGTTTAGTTAAATTTATAACAGTACCAACATCACTATATTTATATGCAAAGACATTAATACTAGATGCCTCTCCTCTTGGTATTTCAAAATCCAAAATATGCTTACCAGCACTATAAGTATCAATAACACGAGCATTTTGTGAAGGATCAACTGTAATTGTATTTCTAACTTCAATAGTATCAGCATCACCCTTAGGACCAGTCGGCCCAATAATATAGCAGTTTGAACATTTACAATTTCTTTCCATAAAAAACCTCTCTATTTAATTCTATGCAAAAGATAACACAAGGTATAAATAAAATAACCAAAAAAAGCAACTAAATATAACATTTAATTGCTTCTAAATTATTAAAACTAGTAATAATAACTTCCACTATTTACTTATTTATCTAATACTTTAATTTTATTTTTTTATGAGTTCCATTTCACACAATGTTTTATAGTATTTATTATTCCTCAATAATTCTTTATGAGAACCAGTAGCAGATATTTTACCATCTTCTAAAATAAATATTTTATCACAATTAATTATAGTTGATAATCTATGAGCTATTATAATAAGTGTATAATTACCCTTTAAATTATCAATAGCTGTTTGAATTTTTGACTGTGTAGCATTATCTAAAGCAGATGTTGCTTCATCAAATAATATTATTTTAGTATTTTGAACCAATGCTCTAGCGATTGCTAGTCTTTGTCTTTGACCACCCGATAAATTAATACCTGCTTCGCCAACAATTGTATCATATTTATTTGGCAAAATTTCGATAAAATCATCCAAACAAGCTGTTTTACAAGCCTCAACTATTTCTTCATCTGAGACATTAGATTTAACTAATCTTAGATTATCTTTAATTGACATATTGAAAATATATGGATTTTGACTAATTATTGTTATATTTCCTCTTATAGCTTCTTCATTTAACTCCTCAATATTTATACCATCAATTAATATTTCTCCATCATTTATATTATACAATTTACATAACAAATTAAATATTGTTGTTTTACCAGATCCAGATTTACCAACAATACCAGTTGTACTACCATTTTTAATTTTAAAACTTAAATTCTTCAAAATTAAATTTTCATTATAGCCAAACGAAACATTTTTAAATTCAAAGTCTCCTTTTATACTACCTAACGTTTTGTCACCAAATACTTCCTTCTTAAATTCTTTATTATTTACTATTGCAAAAACACGTTCTGCCGATATGTTAAAGTTCTTACATTCATCTAGCAATTCTGAAACGATATCCCTAAAATTAGTTAATACTGTATTCCTATAATTATAAAGTGCAATAGCAACAGCAATACTTAATGTATTATTATTAATTAAGAAAATCAGTAATAATACCGCAATAAATTCTAAAAATATCTTTATGTATCCAATAAACAAATTATAAGTCATATCAACATTCCTCATCTCAAAATGTTTTTCATTTTGAATTACTATTTTTTCATCCAAGTTTTTCATAAAACTTTCTTTAGCATAAAGCATTTTAATATCTCTTGCTCCTCTTACTAACTCACCAGTAAGACCTGCAACTTTATCACTTTCTTTTCTATATTCTCTATCTTTCTCTCCAACTTTTTCGTTTTTAATATAATTAAGAACTGATAAAATTAATGCAGCACAAACATAAAATATAAACATATGCCAATCTATTATTAATATCGCAATAAATGAACCTAATGCTGATAAAAATTTAACTATTATTACCATACCATTAGTAAAAATTCTTGACATTTTCTCAGTATCACCAGTTAATCTTTGAATAAATGTTCCTGATGAATTAGAATCCAATGTAGTCTGTTCTAATCTCAATATTTCTCTACCTAAAGACATTTGAATATTTTTAACAATACCTCTTCTAAATATTTGATTATTTCTTCGTATTAACATTATTTTGATTATCTCAATCGCATAAATTACTAATATTATTAAAGCCATATAAATAGCTTGTTCAAATTTAGAATCAGTAAAATTGATAATAAACTTAGCAGAAAATATAGGAATACAAATATTTGTAAATATTCCAAATAAACTAAAAATAGAATTTCTAATTAAAGTACCCTTATATTCACGACCATATTTTCTAAATACTTTTTTTAGATTCTTAAACGTCTCTTTCACCATTACCACCAAGTATATTGTATCATGCAAAACGAAAAATAAGTAGTACAAATATCACTACTTATCAGTTTAAGAAAATAATTTTCTTTTTTAATAATTTAGTAACTATTCCATTACCCATTCTTGTAATGGCTTTATTTCGGCATGACAATATTCGCACATACCTTTAGTAGCATCAATTGATGCCCCGCAATTATGACACTTAATTATATTTACACCATCTTTTATTTTTAGTGTTTCTCTATTTAATCTTCTCATATTATAAGTATCTGTAATATATGAAGACTTCAACTTACCATTATTATATTTAACTATTCTAACATATGCTGTAACTTTAACCTGCAATATACCATCAACAACATTATCTTCAAATTCATCATAATCAATAATATCATAGTCAATAATATCACCATTAGTATAATACTTATTTCTAACTTCATAATTTAAGTTATTAAAAAATTTAGTCTTATCAATTTTTGTTCTATTCCAAAAGTCCATTTGTTTTTCATTTTGTCTATCTTTATATCTTTTTATAGGCCCTAAAATTATATAGCCATCAATAACATAAAAGAAATAATAAAGAATAAGTGAAAGTATCACACCATAAATAAAAACTTTAGAAATATCATACGAATTAAATGTCCTAGAAGTTGTTTTAATAAAAACATAAGAACAAATAACACTAAATATAACATCAATAATAGCTGTAATTGTTCTATACCTAGTAGATTTCAAAATTCTATCATAATGATATTTACCACCTAAATCTTTATCTGTATAGTCTAAATTATAATGTGTTCTGCAATAAGGACATCCATCAATAAAACTATTTAACTTAGAATGCATTCCACAGTTTGGACATGTATATTCCTGATTTTCTTGATTCTTTGATATAAAAGTATATTCAATTCTTGAATCAAATTGTTTTTCTGAATGAACTAATTTATCATTAATAAAGTATTGTTTTTCACATCTAATACCATTTTTAATATCATCATTATAACTATCATTAGAGTTTCGTTCTAATATTTTAGACCCTACAATATATTTTGTTTTAATATTGATATTGTATTCTTTCAATTTATTTTTTTGACTATTATCAGAAATTAGTGGCATCTATTACACATCCTATCTATTATTGTTATTATTATTGTTGTTATTGTTATTGTTATTTGATGATGAGCCACCCGAATATCCTGTACCAGCATACGAAGTATAATGTGGAATAATAGTAAATGCATCATTTGTTAATTTTATACCATCAATACTATTATCTACACATTGTGCAGCAATTATCTCAGGTTGTATTTCAGGTTTATAGTTAACCTTCAATGTCAAAGTAGAATCATTACCAATAACAACAGCCTTAGGATAAGTTGCTAAATGATTATATATTTTATTTAACTCTTCCTTTGATAAGTTATAATATCTTGTTAAATCAACACATCTTTTATATCTAATAAGTTCTTCATATGTTTCTGGTTCCCTATCCATTTTTTAAATCTCCTAACTCTAAATAATAAAATTCTATATTTTGAAATGGTAAATTAAAAGCTTGTATATGATAATAAGCATTATTTTTTTGTTTCAAATAGTGATAATCTCTAAGTGCCGCTGTAGTAAAAAATATATTATTTGCATTTTCAAAAGAATAATCTTTTTTATACTGCCTAATCATATTTGTTATATCGTAAATATAATAATCGTCGTTATTAGTATTACCATCTAAAACACCCTTATAAATTTGATGTGTAGCAATATGTCTTTGTTTAGTCCTTTTCTCATCACCATATGTAACCAAGTCCCCACTTAATAACATTATATATAAAGAATTATTTTCTGGATACTCACATAATTCATTAATCATATTCTTCTTCATCCATATTTCAATTTTACTAAGAGGAGTAATATAAATAACATCTCTAGATTTCTTTAGTATTTGTGACTCCAATTTATATTCTCTATTATCAACCTTAAGTACAAAGCTATTATTATCATATATATATTTAAGATTAGAATCCTGTTTTATCAAATCAATTAAAGAAATATAAGTAGTTTCATTTCTATTAGGTATATATTCTTCTTTATTTTCTAATCTCATCTTCTTAACGTATTCATAAACAAATTCATCATTATATTGATCCTTTTGATACCCTCTATCTTTATACAACTCTTGCTGAAGTCTGCACGTATAACTTTTATTTGTTCTATATGCATTTTTTACAAACGGACAACCAGTTTTACATAAATATAAATAACCACATTTTACACACTCTTCATTTAATGGTTCTTTATTATGATTTAAAAAAATCTTATTTCTAGCATTTGTTAATATATCTTCAACAGAGTCATTATAAATATTACCATAATAATAATCTGGATTTTTTTGGCCTCTAACACATGAATAAATATCTCCATTTTTTTCAAGTAAGAAAAATTTCTCACCACAATTATCACAATTAGTACAATATTCAGGACCAAACTCATCAAACCAAGGTCCATTAACGCCAGTATCCAAATCACTACCATCAAATTCCTGATGCATACTCTTATAAAATGTTACCTGTTCTTCTTCACTCATATGATGAAGAATACCATTAGAATTATAATCAAACCCTATCATAAAATTAAAATCATTCATATCTAAACATGTGTTTTTATGGAGAAATTTTATGTCCTTTATTATTTCTTCAATATGCTCATAATGCTCTTTAAAAATTGTTGCTGACACTTTCTTTTTATTTGGTATATTTTTTAATAACTCAACATTTTTTAATATTCTTTCTAATGTTTTTTGATTACCTTTAGTTACACGATATTCATCATGTAAAAATAAAGGTAAATCCAAACTACCCGATATTGATACGTTAAATTCTTTAATTGTATCTATATGCTTTTCCAAATTATACATATTTGTTTTTATATGAGGATATCCAACTTTAAATCCCCCATCAACAATAACCTGTCTATTATCATTATAATAATTATAAATAAATTTTATCAATTCATGAAACTCAGTTTTAGATAAAGTTGTAACTTCTCCACCATGTAATGAGATATTAAATGGAACAACATTACTTTTCTTAAATTTATCTATAGCAAATCGTAAAGTATCTAAAGAATTTCTATCTGTCTTTTCATCAATAGTATTATCTTCTAAATAACAATATTTGCAACACATATTACATGCCATTGTAGGCACATATAATAAGTGTATATACTTATAATTCATACTACACCTCACTAATGATCATAATAAAAAGTAGAACTACCATCATAACTGTTTTCATATCTATATACTGATGTAGGACTTTCTTTAAAAGCCCTTTCATTTACATACGTAGCACTTGGAATGGTAATTGTACTTAAACTTTCACACTTTCTAAAGGCAGAAGAACCAATCTCACGTAATTGGCTATTTTGAGAAATAGTTACTTGAGACAATGAGTAATCACCATAAAATGCATGTCCACCTATTCTTGTTACTTTATCAGGAATATTAATACTTTTTAGTGATGTACATTCTTCAAAAGTATTACCTCTAATTTCAGTTAAATTATTTGATAAATTTATTGATTGTAACAAACTAGCACCTTTAAAAGATTCACCACCCAAATATGTTAAACTATCTGGTAAATTTATTTCTTTTATTGAAGTGCAATTATAAAAAGCTCCTCCTCCTAAGTATTCTAAATTAGAAGGTATATTTACTTCTTTTAGTAATCGATCATTTTTAAATGCTTGACCTCTAATTTCTTTAATTGTATCAGGTAAAGTTACCTTTTTTAGTATTGGCATATTTGAAAATGTATTTCCTCTTAAACTAACTACCGGCTCACCATCATGAGTTGAAGGAATTGTTACATTTGTCATATTTAATAAACCGAATGTGTAAAACCTTACACCATAACCAGAATCCATTTTTTCATACATTATATGTGGATTCATAAATATTATTAAAGGTATGACAAAAGCCACTACAGTAATTACTATTCTATTTGTTCTTTGATTATCTGTAACAAGAGATGCTTTAGCATTCATAATAATATTAGATATTTTTTCACTTGGACGTGCCTTAACTTCTCTTTTCAAATATTTAATTATATTATATTCCTTAGTTTTTACATAAAATATAACTAAAATTATAATACCTATAACATATGTTAATAGTGGAAAATGGAAAAATATCATTGAAATGTATATAAACAATAATACAGAAAATATTAAAGAAAAAATTTTTCGTCTATTTAATATTTCTTGTGGTACTAACTGTGTATTTGTATCCATACCAACCATTTTTAATTCTTTTTCAATAAATGCTTCTAACATTTTATCATCAGATAAGCTATAAATATTATCAAAATTAGATGGATACAATACATTTTTTTTCACTACTGGAATTGAATCGGATTCTGCTGTATTACTACCAGTAACAGCCTCACCACAATTCGGACAAAATTTATCAGTTGCACTAAGTATTGAGTTACACTTTAAACATTTTAATTCAGTCCCCACACTAAGATTAGTTGAATCAGTTGCTACTACTTGCTTATTTCCAACATTTCTAACTTTCGATATTACAGCAGCAATTGGAACAACAATAAAAGTACCTATAAACACAAAAATAAAATCAACTATAGCAATCTCTGTAGTAACAAAAAAATCAAAGAAAAGTAATAATATTGCCCTTATACTAAATAAAGTCCAAAACACCTTTTTACTATTATTTTTTGAAAATATATTAGCCAATGGTACAAACACAAATATAGACATATGAATAGAAACAAACAATTCCATTCCAATCGCCAACGTAATTGGAATAAATTCATCACCAGTACTGGCAAAGACCAATACTGGAACTAATAATATACTTGCTATTAAAAATAATTTAGAAATTTTTCTTAATTTCACACTACCACCTCAATAATACACTCACTATTGATTTCATTATATCATGTTTTTATAAAATTCCAAATAAAAAGAACCTTTATAAGTTCATTTCATCTTATAATTCAAATAATTTAAAAATCTAAAATCAACACTTAACAAATTTTCATTAATTCTATAATTCATTTTCACCCTGAATTCTTTCTTTTAACTTTTCTATTTCTTCATCAGTAAATATTCCTATACTTATAGCTCTCTTGCCACAACTACTAATAAAATTAGTATCTTTAGTATTTATGACTTTTTCTATTAGCCCATTCATATCTAAATCCTCTTTTACAGCACTTATAAGTTCTGTTAAATAATAATCATCTCTTTTATCAATAAAATAATTCTCTATACGAGTAAAATCCTTTTTCTTTCCACTATAATTAAAAGCTAATCTCCATAATTCTTCTCTTTTATCTTTTTCAATTCCAACATTTACTAAGTCATCAAAAGCTGCTTGATCTATATTAGGAGTTACAGGAGCAGAAATATATTGTGTAATAAACTCCAACAATTCTAAATCATTCATTTTTTCACAATAATTTTTATATACTGAATTATTTACTAAAAGTTCATATAATCTTTTATATCTTAATCCACTATCTCTTATATATTCTTTATCCTTTAACAAACTATTATATTTATTTTTTGCAAATTCTTTTATCTCTTTACTATTTTTCTCATTTTTTCTAACATTAGCTAAATCTTCTAATATATGATTAATAGAAGTCATTCTATTAATTTCAATTTGGTCTATTTCAACCGGAACATTTTCTACAATCTCTTTAACTTCATCTAAAAGTTTCTCAATTTCCTTAGCCTCTTCTTTTGAAAATTTAGTCTTATCTATACTCGTTAATAATTCTATTAATTCCAAGCTGTTAATAAAACGATTTACATAACGATAAATAATATTTACTAAATCCATAATTATCTCCTTTTAATTTATATTCTTATCTAGTTATAATATCACAATGTAAAACTTAAATTTCCATAAGCACAATAAATAGAGTCAGTATCTGAATCGTAATATACGTTAATTTTTTTATCTTTTCTAAAAATCAATCATCTCTGATTGATTCATATATTTAAACTCCGAATAGTTCGAACAAATTAATCAATGGTGCCGATAGCAAGAATTGAACTTGCTGCTGATCCTTACCAAGGACCTGTATTGCCATTATACTATACCGGCATAATGTAATTTTATCAAAAAAATAACAGTAAGTAAACAAAATAAAATTGGTGTTCAAGGTGAGAATCGAACTCACATCATTTCCGTCGGAGGGAAATATTTTATCCATTAAACTACTCGAACAATAAAGAGGAACTAATCCTCACAAGTTACACCGAACTTTTTCGCAAAAGTAAGCCAAGTAGATAATTTTACCTTACCATTTTCAATAACATTATCTTCTGCTCCTTCAATTTCTAAAAGTTTACCAATATCTATTTTTGCATAGTTAATAGTAGTATCACTTATAACAGAATTACTATTTCTTGTAATAGTATTATCATAATAATCTAGATTAGCATATTCCTTAAAAATATTTTTGTACGCATTCTCATAAGTATCCAAAACACTACTATCATCACTAATAATTTCTTCTGTTGAATGAAGTATAGTTACATAGTCACCTTCATAATAAACCTCATAATTCATCAAAGAACTACCATTATCAACTTCACCTGTTCTACTACATTTTTTAACTCCATCAGCTGAGGAAACCGTTCCACTACTACCACAACCCGTTAATAAGAAACTTACAAGAACTAATAAACTAAGCTTTAGTACTATCTTCTTCTTCATCATCTTCATCTTCCTCTAACATTTTTATTATCTTTCTTTGATTCCTTAAAACCTGAATTATATGATCATGTAAGCTCTCCAAAATAAGTTCACTTTTCAAATCAGTACGATAATCATTTTGATTACGTAAACTATCTTTAGCAGCTTGTCTATTTTGACTCATCATAATAATAGGTGCTTGAATAGCAGCAATACAAGATAATACTAAGTTTAATAAAATAAACGGATATGGATCAATTTCACTACCCTTACTTAATAAAAAACCATTAAGTATAATCCAAAAACCTAAAAATAGCAAAAACAATAAAACAAAAGTCCAGCTACCCGCAATCTCGCTAACCTTGTCAGCTGCTCGATCACCAAATGACATTTTAGCCTCTTCCTGCTTATCAACATCAATAGCAATTGGTTGCTCAATAAGTAAATCAAGTAACTCTTCTTCATCCTGAGCCTCAAGCTCATTATTTCTAAGTAACATTCTTACAATTTCTTTTTTAGTTCTTTTCTTTTCCATCTTTCTTCACCATAAAAATTATATCATAACTACTATTAATATAAAAGAAAAAGTAGTATATACTACTTTAAAAAATCATTTATAGCACCAAACACTTCATTAAATGCAACATCATCAAGTTCATCCAAAAAGCCATGACCATAAAAGTCAATCTCCCTAAGCTCACTATTTTGATTAAATTTAGTGCACTCTTCATAATATTCTAAAATATCATTTTTCAAAGGATCAGCTCCACCAACAATAAATAATATCTTATTACTATACTGATAATCACTATTTGCTTTAGGAAAAACTAACACATCGTTTAAAAATCTTTCACCAGTTAAATGTTCCTTATAATACTTTTGCAATTTCTTCATAACATCAGTATCAACTAATGAAACATCATTATACAAACAATCAGCCGATAAAACTGGATAGAATAATATTAACTTACTATCAGAAAAGCACATATCCTTTCCAATACCCATCGCTATACTAGCTCCAATTGAGTCCCCCATTAAAATAATATTACTAGAACTTATACCTAACTTTTGAAGTTCTAAACATAAATACACTGCTGTTTTAGAACAATGATCAAAAATATTAAAATAATTAGTATCACCTATATCATCAAGATCCAAAGCAATCACTAAAGTTTGAGTTTCATGAGCTACCTTTCTACATATTTTTGCATAGTCCCCCAAACAGCCAGAAACCTCTGCAACACCAGGAGTATATATAATAACCTTTTCAATATTAGAAACCTTAGTAGGATAAAAAACCCTAACAGGCAAAATATTATCATCAAACATTATTCTATAACTAGAAATATTTTTCTTTGAAATAGTAGGATGAACAACTTCATAAACCGTTCTATATAATTTATATTTAAGAACATTGTCAAAACTATTAACTGTTACTGTCTTCATATTCTTCACCAAGTATATAATATCATAAAAAGAAAGCTTTCTTTTCACTAAAAGCTCCCTACTTTACACTATTTGCCAGACTTTTTAGAACTTTCAAGAATTAACCCTTTAATTCTATCACTAAGTAAATTATTAGCCTCATCCAAATCACTAGAAGCGATAAATGCTTTTCCAAATTTAATAGTCAAATCATTATTAAATAATTTATATTTTCCAGTTATTGCAAAAGGAACAATATAAGCATTAGTTTTCTTAGACATAGAAACTGCTCCATACTTAAAAGGTAATAAAATATCATTTGTTTTATTTCTAGTTCCTTCCGGAAATATTCCCAAAACTTTTCCTTCTTCTAATACCTTAATAGCTTCATTCTTAGCTAAAGTATTATCATGACCTCTATCAACCGGTATACATCCAACCAGTTTGAAAAACCAACCAAATATACCGGAAAACAACTCTTTTTTAGCCAAATAGTCAACCCGTCTCTTAGAAGAAATAAAAGGCATACAAGGATCAAATATATGCCTGTGATTTCCCGCTAATATAACACCACCAGTCTCAGGAATATTTTCACGACCAATAATTTTAGGATGAAAAAACAATTTAAAAAATACACTTAAAATTCCCTTAGAAATTCTAAATCCAATCATTTTATTATTCTTCGTCTTCATAGCCAATATTCTCTTGTAACTTTCTAAAATCAACTTTACCCATCATTGTCTTAGGCAAACTTTTTCTATATACAAATTCATGAGGAATTGAATAAATCGCTAAATTCTTTTTACAATGTTCCTTAATACTTCCCTTTACTGAAATAGGACTATAGCCATCTTTTAAAACAATATAAGCCTTCGGTACCTCTACTTTATATGGATGTGGTACACCAACAACACTACATTTTAAAACAGCAGGATGTTCTTCAATTACTTGTTCAATATAACTAGGATAAACATTATATCCAGAAGTAATAATCATTCTCTTTAATCTCTGACGATAATAAATAATACCATTTTCATTCATCATCCCAATATCACCAGTATGTAACCAAATTGCACCATCCTTATGTTTTTGTAAAGCTTCATTAGTTTCTTTTTCATCATTTAAATAACCAAGCATCACAGTAGGACCTGAAACACATATTTCTCCATCCTCTCCATAAGGAACTTCATCTTGTGTACCAGGTGCAACTATCTTAATATAATTTCCAGGAAAAGGTATACCAATACTACCATCACGATACGCTTCTCCAAATGATAAAGCAACAGCTGCCAAAGCCTCAGTCATCCCATATCCTTGGCTAATCTTAATCTTACTACCATGTTCCTTTAAAAAATCATTAATTCTCTCTGATAAATTACTAGATAATGAATCTCCCCCAGAAATAGCATACTTTAACATACTAAGATCTAAATTCTTATTTTTAGTATTAATTAAAGCCTCATATAAGGTAGGAACACCACAAATAACATTAGGTTTATATTTTTCCAATAACTCATCAAACTTTTTAGCGTTAAATTGTGGTACTAAAGCAACCTCACATCCTAATCCAAATGGAATATGAAAAGAAACACCAAGACCAAATCCATGAAAAATAGGCATAACTCCAAGGACAACATCACCAGGCTTTAAATTTTTAAAAATAACCCTTGCCTGTAAAGCTAAAGCATTAAAATTGCCATTAGATAAAACAATACCCTTAGGCTTACCAGATGTACCACCAGAATGAAGTATAACAGCCGCCTCATCCGCTAAAGCCTCATTAGCCTTATCTGTGCCAAAATAACTTCTTAACATAAAATCATTCCAGTACATATAAAGTCTATTACGTCTAGGCCTCTTCATATTCCAAGTCTTAATCTTATATCCAACTTGCATATGAGCAAACATTGAATTACTAATTGGAACAACGATCACCTTATAAACATCAGTATCCTTAATAATATTCTTAACTTTTTCATAACAAAAATCAACAACAACTAAAACTCTACTCTTAGTCATTAATAATCCATCTTTTATTTCCTCTTCAGCTGATAAAGGATGAATCATATTACTAATAGCACCTATTTTACTAGCAGCATAAAAACTAATTAATCCCTCTGGAATATTAGGCATACATATAGTTATAACATCACCTTTTTTTACACCAATACTATCAAAAGCTAAAGCTGCTTTATCAATCTTATGTAAAAAACTCTTATAACTAAAAACATTCCCATAATAATTAACTGCTGGAGAATTTAAATTATTAAGAGCACTATTCTTAAACATCTCATAAATAGAAATATCTTCTACCTTAAACTTTAACTCATCCTTTTCATAATATTTCTTCCAAGGTACTTTTATTGTCTTTTGTCTTAGTAAATCTATCACATTCATTTAAAACTGCCTCCACACCAACTTATTTATCTAAATTTAATCTCATTAACTTCTCTACTTCTTTTTCTAACTTTTTATTAGCTTTTTCTAAATCATCATCTACTTTAAAAGGTTTACCAAATCTAATTGTTAAATTCTTACTCCTGAATTTATAATCACCAGTTATTCCAAATGGTACTATTAAAGAATCTGTCTTATGAGCCATTGAAACAGCCCCATACTTAAAAGGTAATAAAAACTGATCAGTTTTATTTCTAGTTCCTTCAGGAAATAAACCAAGTGCATAACCATTTTTTAGTACTTCTAAAGCTAAACTAGTTGCATTATTATCTTTTTTACTTCTATCAACCGGAATACACCCAACTAGTTTAAAAAACCAAGCATGTCTTCCATCAAAATATTCTTTTTTAGCCATATAATGAATTGGTCTTTTAGTCGCAATAATTGCTAAACACTGATCATATAAATGTTTATGATTACCAACTATTAATATAGGTCCATCTTTCGGTATATTTTCCTTTCCTATAATTGTAGGTCTATACCAAAATTTAAATATTGGAACAAGTATAGCTTTAAAAAATCTATAAGCTCCCATCTTTTCATTTTTCTTTTGCATCTTCTACTGCTTCCTCTCTTAATCTTTTAAAGTCGACTTTTCCAATTAAAGTTTTAGGTAAACTCTTTCTAAACTCAAACTCACGAGGTATAGCATAACTTGCTAAATTCTTTTTACAATACTCTTTAATACTAGCTTTAACTGTTAAAGGATTGTAATCATTTTTTAGTACAATAAAAGCCTTTGGTACCTCTACTTTATATGGATGTGGTATTCCAACAACACTACATTTTAATACTGAAGGATGTGACTCAATTACTTCTTCTACATAACTAGGATAAATATTATATCCAGATGAAATAATCATTCTTTTTAACCTTTGTTTATAATAAAGAATTCCCTCATCACTCATCATACCAATATCACCAGTATGTAACCATACTAATCCATCTTTATGTATTTGTAACATCTCATTAGTTTCTTTTTCATTATCTAAATAGCCAAGCATCACAGTAGGACCTGAAACACATATTTCTCCATCTTCTCCATAAGGAACTTCATCTTGTGTACCAGGTACAACTATTTTTATATAATTACCTGGAAAAGGTATACCAATACTACCTTCTCTATAAGCTTTACCAAACGACAACGTAATAGCAGCAAGTGACTCAGTCATCCCATATCCTTGACTAATTTTAACCTTACTACCATGTTCTCTTAAAAACAAATTAACTCTTCTAATTAAACTAATAGATAAAGAATCCCCTCCAGAAATAGCATATTTTAAATTTGATAAATCAAGTGACATATCTCGCGTATTAACCAAAGCCTCATATAAAGTAGGCACTCCAAATATAACATTAGGCCTATACTTT
>ENA-ORKV01001617-ORKV01001617.1-human-gut-metagenome-genome-assembly--contig:-NODE-1617-length-16349-cov-3.032879_pt1 | contig 16349 bp, 17 predicted proteins | sample MGYA00243058_ERZ508805 | MGnify/ENA primary metagenome ERZ508805 (study PRJEB26277, sample SAMN04329770) | human gut metagenome | biome: human-associated habitat | host: Homo sapiens | place: USA... | reverse complement strand
ATTCCACAATAAGAACAGGAGCGTACAAGAAGCTTCTGAATTCATACTATTCTAAGACGCAGTCAACAAAAGCTTCACAGGCGGGAACCAATTATCAGGTTAAAGGCAATTCTACAGTAGAGAAGAAGCAGCTTAAGGAAGTTAAGGATGCTGCGGATAGTCTGTATAGCTCAGCCGCGAAGCTTACCGATACAAGTTCAAATAAGAGCTTATTTAAGAATGCTCAGTCAGTTACGGGTGAGATCTCATCGGCAGTAAAGAACTTTGTGAACGATTATAATTCACTTGTCGAGGAAGCGGCCGATACATCGAATTCGAAGGTTACAGGCAAGGTTTCATTCATGACGAGGCAGACTAATGCATACAAGAGCTCACTTGAGAACATCGGCATAACAATCAATGATGATAAGACTCTTACAGTGGATGAGAAGAAACTTAACAGCGCAGATGTTAATGATGTGAAGAAGCTTTTTAACGGTTCAAGTTCAATGGCATATCAGACATTTGTGAGAGCATCTTCGATAAGCAGTGCGGCTGAGAATGCCAGCACAACATCCGGATTATATGGTTCGGACGGAGCTTACGATAATTATTATAACAGTGCATATAATTGGTATCTGTAATAATTTATAAGAATCAATAAGGGCACCAGAATGCTATACATTTTGGTGTTCTTTTTTGCGATAGAGAGGATTTATAAGCCATGAAAATCAGAGTGCCCGAATATTATAAGGATTTTTCATGTATAGGCGGTGAATGCATTGATACATGCTGCGCCGGATGGGAAGTTGACGTAGATAAGAAATCAAGCGCATATTACAAAAGTGTAGATGGCGCTTTTGGCGATAGATTGCGAAGCAAGCTGGTCGATTATCCTATAGAGGATAGGTTTATACTTGGAGAGCATGGAAGATGCCCTTTTTTAAACAGCAAAAATTTGTGTGATATATATACCGAGCTTGGTGAGGATAAGTTATGTGAGACATGTACTAACTTTCCGCGGCATATAACTGAATTCGGTAACACAAGAGAGATAGGAATCTCGCTTTCATGTCCGATTGCGGTGGAGCTTATTATGAAGCGTAAAGAGCCGATAAGATTTACTGTGTCAGAAAACGATGAGAAGGTTTCTGAATATAATGACATTGATGCTGCGCTGTATTATAGTCTCTGTCAGGCAAGAGAGCTTGCATATACAATATGTCAGGACAGAACCATGAAAATCAGGCATAGAGCCGTATTGCTTTTAGACTTTGCGAAAAAGCTTCAAAAGAAGCTAAAGAAAAATAAATTGAATAAAATATTAGATGCATATAAGGATGTGCAGTACCGCAATGAACGCATAGAAAAACTGGAAAAGAAATATGCATCTTACAAGAAAACAACGGTTGTTTTAAGAAAATGGCTCGATATTTATGACAGATTAGAGCATATAAAACCGGAGTGGCAGGGAATATTGTCGGAACTGTCGGGATATGTTGACAGAAGGATGCCGGATGTCAAGGCCGGTGCGGTTATTGTGAATGAGCGCGATTATGAATACGAGCATCTGATGGTGTATTATGTATATAGATATTTCTTAAGAGCTGTGTTTGATGAGAATGTATTAAAAAAAATCAAGCTGTCATGTACAGCACTTATAATGCAGGAATTATTAGGCGCTGCCTACTGTTATAGGGATGGCTGTTTTGACTTTGAAAAACAGATAACACTTATGCGTATTTATTCTAAAGAGACTGAGCACTCAGAAGAAAACCTTGATGAACTGTATAGAAACTTTAAGAAGAATAAGGCATTTTCGACAAAGAATTATATGGGTATCATTCTGGGAAGCGGTTTATTTGATTGAGTAGGAAATTAGAAGCATTTAACAGGAGTGTATTCTATGAAAAAGTTTTTAAATATTATTTTTGGCAGAGCGGTAGTCGTTGCAATCAGTATATTATTTCAATTTTTGTGGTTGTTTTCAATCCTGCACAGGCTAAGCAATTACTATGTCCAGCTTTCGATGATTGCTAGTATTATAGGAATATTGATGGTTCTTGGAATTGTTGTCAATCGTGATAATCCTGCATATAAGCTGGTGTGGGCTGTTGTTATCCTTGCACTTCCGGTCTTTGGTGTATTTTTGTATGCATTTGTAGGTCAATCTAAAGTGCCTAAGAAGATGAACCGTAAATTTTCTGAGATTAACGAGCGTTTTGATAAATATAGAGCAAATGATGATGAAATACTATCAGAGCTGAGCAGGAATAATGATGATATAAAATCACAATGTCATTACTTATCAGGCTACAGTGGTTACGGCGCACATAAAAATACAGATGTGACATATTTTTCACAGACAGATCAGGCATATGATGCGATGCTTGAAGAGCTGTCTAAGGCTGAAAAATATATCTTTATGGAATATTTTGCGATGGAGGATGCTGTTTCCTTCAAAAAAATAGAGGATATTTTGGTGCAGAAGGTCAAGGAAGGCGTTGAAGTAAGAATCATATATGATGACTTCGGAAGCCTTGCCTATGTTAATAACCGCTTTATAAAGAGACTGCTCTCTAAAGGAATTAAGGTAAGAGCCTTTAATCCGCTTGTGCCTGTTTTCTATATATTTATGAATAATCGTGACCACAGAAAGATTATGGTTATTGACGGTAAGGTTAGCTTCAATGGCGGATTTAATATGTGCGATGAATATTTTAATATTAATTGTCCATATGGTCATTGGAAAGATACCGCTGTTAGACTACAGGGTGATGCAGTCAGAAACCATGTTATAATGTTCCTACAGATGTGGAATTCCATCGAAGATACAGATAAGGATTACAGCACATACTTTGAGATACCTGAGTATCATGCGAAGGATGGTGAAGCTGTGGTTATTCCTTTTTCCGACTCGCCTTTAGACCATGAATGCGTGGGCGAGAATGTGTATCTTAACATTATAAGACATGCAAGCCGTTATGTTTATATATTCACGCCATATCTTATAATAGATAACGAGATGATGGAAGCTCTGTGCCTTGCATCTAAGTCCGGTGTTGATGTTAGGATAGTGACTCCCGGTATTCCTGACAAGAAGATTGTATATATGCTTACGAAGTCATATTATCCGCAGCTTATTGATGCAGGTGTAAGAATATACCATTACACACCGGGTTTTATACATGCGAAGTGCTATGTGTGTGATGATGAAGTCGGAGTAGTAGGAACAATCAACATGGACTACAGAAGCTTGTATCTGCACTTTGAATGTGGAACATACATATATAATTCAAAAGCTATAGCTGATTTAAAAAAGGACTTTTTTGACACATTTGAAGTCAGCGGGGAAGTTCACAAAAAGGACCGACCGAAGAGAGTATCTCTTATTACAATGACATTCAAGGCGATATTGAGGCTCTTTGCACCGTTGATGTAAAGAGGAGTGATTCGATATCATTGAGGTCAAAATACCTTTTGGTCTCAACATCTTAAATATAGCAAATTATAAAAGAGAAATGAGGAAAAACGTGAAAGTATTTTATGTATCATTAGGCTGCGATAAGAATCTTGTAGATTCGGAGAAAATGCTTGGAATGCTCCATGAGGCTCACTATGAGCTTACAGACAATGAGTATGAAGCGGATGTAATCATTGTAAATACATGTGCATTTATCGGAGATGCGAAGGAAGAGAGCATCAACAATATTATTGAGATGGGTAAGCTAAAGGAGACAGGAAAGTGCAAAAAGCTGATTGTCACAGGCTGCCTTGCACAGCGCTATAAGGAAGAAATCAAAAAAGAGCTTCCTGAGGTTGATATGGTGTTCGGAATGTCAGATTATAAGCCTGACATGATTAAGGCTAAGCGAATAGTGACTACAGGAGGTCATTATGCACATCTTAAGATTGCGGAAGGCTGTGATAAGTATTGTACATATTGTATAATACCGATGCTGCGCGGACATTACAGAAGCTATCCTATGGAAGACCTTGTAAAGGAAGCAGAAGCACTTGTTGAGGATGGTGTCAAGGAGCTTGTCTTGGTTGCACAGGAGACAACTCTTTACGGAGTTGATTTGTACGGAAAGAAAATGCTCCATGAGCTTTTAAGGAAATTATGCCGGATTAACGGACTTCGCTGGATAAGAATAATGTATTGCTATCCTGAGGAGATATATGATGAGCTTATCCAGGTTATGAAGGAAGAGCCTAAGATATGCCACTATCTTGATATTCCGATACAGCATGCATCAGATAACATTTTAAAGAGAATGAACCGTAAGACAAACAGGGCAGAGCTCACAGAGCGCATTGACAAGCTGCGGGAGGAGATACCTGATATTGCACTCAGAACATCTCTTATAGCAGGTTTTCCGGGTGAGACAGAGGAAGACCATGAAGAGCTTATGGAGTTTATTGATGAGATTGAGTTTACAAGACTTGGCGTATTCACATATTCTGCTGAGGAAGGAACTAAGGCGGCTGAGATGGAAGAGCAGATTCCTGATGAAGTAAAGGAGGAAAGACGTGACCGTCTTATGGAGTTACAGCAGGAGATATCATCAGACCTTTCACAGTCACAGATTGGAAAAGTGATGACTGTAATGATAGAAGGAAAGGTTGCCGATGAGAATGCGTATGTCGGAAGAACGTACATGGATGCACCTAATGTGGACGGATATATATTTGTCAATACGGATGAAGAGCTCATGTCCGGCGATTTCTGCAAAGTGAAGGTTACAGGCGCTTTAGAATATGACTTGATAGGAGAATTAGTGAAATGAACTTACCAAACAAGCTTACAACAGCAAGAGTTATAATGATTCCGTTCTTTCTAGTGTTCCTCATGACGAATTTCTTTGAAGGAAGCAACTATGTTGCACTTGCAATATTTATTATTGCAAGCCTTACGGACATGCTTGACGGAAAAATTGCAAGAAAATACAATCTTGTCACCAATTTCGGAAAATTTATGGATCCGCTTGCGGATAAACTTCTAGTTTGCTCCGCTATGATTGCATTCATAGAGCTTGGACTTATGCCGGCATGGATTGTGATTATAATAATAGCAAGAGAATTCATAATAAGCGGATTCAGACTTATTGCAGCGGAGAAAAATGTAGTTATTGCAGCAGGCATGTCAGGAAAGATTAAGACAACCGTACAGATGATTATGTGCTGTCTTCTGATTGCAAGACTTCCATTCGGATGTATGAGATATGTTGAGCTGGTATTTATCTATGCTGCGCTTATACTTACTTTATATTCACTTATTGTATACCTTGTACAGAACAAGGATATTTTGAAGGATAACTGATTATGATTGAAGAAAATTTAGTAAGAATATTATTTGAGAGAGCACTCAAGATAACAACTGCCGAATCATGTACAGGTGGAATGATTGCGTCAACATTGGTAAATGTGGCAGGTGTTTCGGATGTGTTTGAAGCTGGTTATGTGACATATTCCGAGGAGGCTAAGATCAGCCTTCTTGGAGTCAGAAAAGAAACTATCGAAAAATACACTGTATATAGCGAAGAGGTTGCACGCGAGATGGCACAGGGTGCGGCAGAAGCGGCAGGCGCTGATGTTGCGGTTTCAGTTACAGGTATAGCAGGACCGGACGGCGGAACGCCGGATTTTCCTGTCGGATTGTGTTACATTGGATGTTATTACAATGGCGAGACAACAGTTGCACGTTACGTTTTTGAGGGTGACAGGCAGCAGGTAAGAAGAAAAGCTGCAGATGCCGCCATGGAACTGGCAATTAAAATATTAGGATAGAACGCATCCGGTATACAGCATATTTTCACTTTTTGAAATAATCCTATATCTGATTATATTCATTTTATCGGTTCATCCGGCAGTAAATATACATCTTACTAAGGATGCGGATTTTACAGAAAATGCAGGTTATGTCAGGATGCCATTCGGAGCTTATGAAGTTAAAGCCGATTACTTTGTGTCTTCATTTGACGCTGAGACATTAGGAAACATTGTTTTTGATGGAGAATCAGCACCTGCATTTTTTAAGTCGACTCCGGCAGATATCATAGCAGCTGATAATGATACGTCAACATTGATATGGAATAACAATCTTTTTGGCAAAGAAAATGTGTCTTTCCGTTCGGAAAATTTCATCGGAGAGGATAATTTTACTGTTGAATCAATTACATTTACAGAAAAGATATCTTATCGGATATTTTCACTTTTTTTAATTTTACTGTTATTTGTTGTTCTCAATTATTGTGTATACTATTTATTTATCAAATCGGTTACACCATGCAAGAAGAAAGTATTGGCTATAATTGCTTTGACAATATTTTCAAGCATGCCGTTCATAGTGGGATATTTGTATGATGGGCATGATCTGCCATTTCATCTGAACCGTATAATTGCCATAGCACAGGGCATTCGTGAAGGAAACTGGCGTATTTATATACAATCACATATGCTGGAGGATTACGGCTATGCGACACCGATTTTTTATCCACAGCTGTTTTTGTATCTTCCTGCAGTTCTTTATAGCATATATGTGCCGCTTGACTGGTGCTATTTTGTCTATGTGATTGCTATTAATCTGACCACATGCCTTATTGCATGGTATTCGTTCGGAAAAATTGCAAAGGACAATAAAATCACGTTTGTTGTAAGCCTTTTGTACTGCCTTTCGCTATACAGGCTCACCAACATCTATATAAGGGCAGCTGTGGGGGAATACACGGCTATGACATTTCTGCCTCTTGTACTGTATGGCTTTTATAATGCATTTGACAAAGCTGCTGACAGCCTCACTTTTTCGGATGCATTGCCTATAATATTCGGATTAAGCGGCATAATCGAATGCCATGTATTGTCAGTAGAGATAATTATACCGTTTATTGTGTTATTTTTGATTATAAACATTAAAAAGATATTTGAAAAAAAGAGATTCCTGTTTCTTTTCATATCGGCAGTGCTTACATTGCTTTTAAATTTCGGTGTTATATTCATTCTGCTGTCCGGAATGCAGATGAATGTTGATATCTCATCAAGCGGCAACAGCAATATACAGAATAATGGTATAAGCTTTGCACAGCTGTTTACTGTATTTGCCAATGCGACAGGTTCAAGCAATGATAATGGTACGAACTATGACATGCCATTGTCATCCGGAATAGGAGTAACTGTCGGCTGCATTGTCATGCTGCTCATTATAATTCTGAAAAAAGAAGTATCAGACAGTGAAATAAAAAGACATCTTAAAAATGGGAGTATCGGACTTGCTTTTTATGCGCTGGCAGTATGGATGACAACAAGATTTTTTCCATGGGATGCGATAGGCATGAATCCATTATTTGAAAAAATAGAACATGCTGTTTCGGCAATTCAATTTCCTTGGAGATTGTCCGAAATTGCAACTGTTGTGGGATGCTATGTTGTGACGGAAGCTCTTATTATATTAAGAGAAACAGATAGTTCAAAATATTACAGACCTGCCTGCTTTGGACTTGCTTTTCTTGTGCTGATAAGCACAGCGTCATTTTATGACAGCTATCTGTATATAACGCAGAGCACGGGCATTGTCTCTGAGTATAATTGTGACAGCCGTAATATAGGAATGAATGAGTATCTGCCAAGCCACACTGACACAGACATTCTCTCGCATTTCTTTGTATATGATACAGAAAAAATGGAAGTCTCGGATTATCATTACGATAAAGGAATCACTTACATGCAGATAACGAATTCCGATGTGGAGAACACGGTTGTCATTCCGAAATTATACTATGATGGTTATATGGCATATGACAGTTCATCAGGAGAAACGCTGGGTATATTTCCGGGATTTAATAACACTATCACTATAACAGTGCCGGCAGATTACAAAGGTGTTGTGTGTGTGGAATATAAGCCGAAGCTGAGCTGGATTATTGCTGAGATGATTTCCGCTGTCACGTTGGCAGGAATCATAGGGGTATATATCGTTTACGATAGTAAAAAGAGAAAAAGCAGATTAATTTTAAGCTGACGCTTGGGTTTGGCTTAGGATGTCGGCTGTGTGAATTATCAAAAAATAGCTATAGACATTATGCAATACTGCAATCGATAGAATCTCTGATTCGACTCTTCATGGCAGATATATTATGCTATAGCTATTTTTGTTTTGGCTATTTGTTTAACTGTTTTAACAATGTGTTGTAGGCAAGAGTATTATTCGCTGCCTTGATTTCATAAATGCTGTGGTCCAAAGCCTCAATGAATAATACAAAGTGAAGCTTATGACTGACAATCTCTTCATACTTAAGCTGTATGGTAAGCTTGATTGTTCCGTCTTTTTTGCTCTCGATAAAATAAAGGTATCTTTCGGTAAGAGCAAAATAACCTCTTACGAATCCGGTTCCTACAGTAAGATTAGCCATGCTTCCATACAGAACCTTCTGGTTTCCGATAATTGTGTGCAGTTGTTCATCCATTTTCTTTTTTTGAAGATTTTCCGAGAAAAAAATCAAAAATACAACAACAATTACAAGTAATAATGCGAGAATACCGGGCATAGTGACAACTCCTTTGCTGTAAAAAGCTATGTATTGTGTGAACGGTTAATTGATAACAGCCGTTTCAAAAAAGAATTGTAACATAATAAAAAAAATATGTAAATGTTTTTACCAATGTTGCTTATAAAGTTTAAGGTATAATTTGCTTGCAAGCATCAACAATAAAGATTATAATATCTTGTAAGTATTGTTTTGGAGTACATAGAAAATGGAAAGTAATGAAAAAGGTGCATACCGCACAAAGCAAAGAGAAATCATATTAGATTATCTTAAAAAATGCCAGGATGGACATGTGACTATCGATGAAGTGACAGACCATTTGAAGAATGCAGGCAATAAGGTCGGAAGAACCACTATATACCGCTATATGGAGAAGCTTGCTGATGAAGGCTTTTTGAGAAAATATTATATTGAGGAAGGGGTCGGGGCATGCTATCAGTATCAAGGCGATGATACCGCCTGCCATAATCACTTTCATCTTAAATGTGTAAAATGTGGGAGATTATTCCATGTAAGCTGTGATTTCCTTTCGCAGATTGAAGAGCATGTGTATGAGCATCATCATTTTCTTGTTGACAATTCCAAGACCGTACTTTATGGAGTATGTGAGGAATGTCAGAAGAATGTGGGTGAAGAGGTGAATATTAACCACGGGGAATGCAGCTGCGGACATGACCACAACAACGAAAAAAGACAGGAAGAGGAGAATAGCCATGGAAAAGAAACCATTCGTAACGCTAGAGCAGTTAAAGGAAATTGATAAGACATATCCTACACCTTATCATATCTATGATGAAAAAGGTATCAGGGAGAATGTAAAAAAGCTTAGAGAGGCTTTTTCATGGAATAAAGGATTCAGAGAATATTTTGCAGTGAAAGCAACTCCTAATCCTTTTTTGGTAAATATACTTAAGGAGTACGACTGCGGCGTTGACTGTTCATCTCTCACTGAGCTCATGTTTGCGAAGGCTCTTGATTTTGACGGACAGCATATCATGTTCTCATCGAATGCGACTCCGGCTGAAGAATTCGAATATGCACATAAGATTAATGCTACAATCAATCTTGATGACTTTACACATATTCAGTTTTTAGATGATATATGCGGAATTCCCGAGACAATATCCTGCAGATTTAATCCGGGTGGATATTTCCAGATTGCCAATTCTATAATGGATAATCCGGGGGATGCCAAGTATGGCTTTACCAAGGAACAGCTTATTGAAGGCTTTAAGCTTTTAAAGCAGAAGGGTGCAAAGCATTTTGGTATCCATGCATTTCTTGCAAGCAATACAGTCACTAATGAATATTATCCGACACTCGCAAAGATTTTATTTGAGCTTGCAGTTGAAGTTTCTGAAAAGACAGGCTGCGATATCAAGTTTATTAACCTCTCAGGAGGAATAGGCGTTCCGTACAGACCTGATCAGGAGCCTAATGATATCTATGCTATCGGAGAAGGCGTAAGAAAGGTCTATGAGGAAGTGTTAGTACCTGCCGGAATGGGCGACGTGGCTATCTATACCGAGCTTGGACGTTTTATGATGGCACCTTACGGACACCTTGTGACAAAGGCTATACATGAGAAACATACTTACAAGGAGTATATCGGCTGTGATGCATGTGCCGCAAATCTTATGAGACCTGCAATGTATGGAGCTTATCACCACATAACAGTCATGGGCAAGGAGAATGAGCCATGTGATCATAAGTACGATGTGACAGGCTCACTTTGTGAAAATAACGATAAGTTTGCTATAGACCGTATGCTTCCTAAGATTGACATGGGAGATTTCCTTGTTATTCATGACACAGGAGCTCATGGATTTTCGATGGGTTATAATTATAATGGCAAGCTGCGTTCAGCGGAACTGCTTTTATGTGAGGATGGCTCAGTGAAGCTTATAAGGCGTGCTGAGACACCTAAGGATTACTTTGCAACATTCGACTGTTTCCACATTTTTGACAAAGTATTAGAAGAAAAATAATCAGAAGAGGATTTATTTATGGCAGAATTAAGTAATGTAGCGGCTGAGCTTTCAAGAGGAAAGAACATCGACATGAATTTACCAAAATATGCTGATGGTATGAACTCACTTTATGGCAGAATAGGTTATGTAAAGCTGGCACTTAATCTTTACTCTTTCGCAGAAGTATATGGAGAGGATACTGAGTACACGCAGCTTGTTTCTGACTATGCACAGAGACTTGCCAACATAATTACTGAGGGAATTTCAGGTGATGTTACCGTAAAAAGCTATGACGGAATTCTTGAAGACATTGATTCATTAAGAGAAGAGCTTATCGGAAGGATGGAGGTTCTTACTGCATATACGGACAGATTCCAGATTTTTGAGTATGTTCTAAACCGTATTGAATATAATTATAAAGAATGTGATATAAATTCCGACTATTATGATGACAAGTTCGAGAAGGATATTATCAATTATATTGTTTCTGACAAGGATAATACGGTTGTCAACATGAAAATCGGTCAGGTTGTAAGCCAGATACCTATGAGACTTTCAAAGAATAAGTTCTTTGAATTGCTGCGCGATGCATTTACGCTATATAAGGGCTCTGATATGGTGGCAGTTGATGACTTTATCTATATGCTTCGTTCAGTCTCTATGCTTCATACACCGGATGGCTTTGACACAGCTTTCGACAGTCTGTCCGAAAAGCTTAGAAAGCTTGAAAGCTATTCGTATATTGACATGTCAAGGGAGGATTATCTTGATGCTGCAGGTACTTTGGACGATGCAACAGAATATGTTGTAAATGTGACAGATATATTTGTTCTTCTCATGGATGCAGTAAATGATGCATATATGGTTTTACTCACAGCTGACAAGGCGCTTGTTGATGGAACTGTAAGACAGCATTGTCTTAAGATTATAGACATGGCTCTCAATTCAATATATGACCGCGTTCTCCCTACAGAGGACTCATTTGACAGCTTTGTAGCCATAGAAGGTGTACAGGAGAAGCTTTCGACACAGCTTGCATCAGACAGCTATGCACTTGACAATGTGAAAAGCTCATACATGGACAAGGCAGAGCAGCTCGGGCTTAAGAAAGTATACGAAAAGCTTTTCAAGCTTGAAAAGCTCAGCTCCGGCAGCAGCTTCATGAAGCTTGTGGAGGACGAACTTTCAAATATTATCGCTGATGAGGCATATGTTAACAGCAGATGTGATGAGCTTGTCAATGAGCTTATGGATTTCTTCTCAGAGCATGAGAGACCATTTAACAGAGCGGTTATGTCGGGCATACTCGGCAGTCTTCCTGTATTTTTTAACAATATGGAGGAGATTAAGAAATATGTTCATGTTGCACTTGGACAGTGCAGTGATGAAGCGGAGCGCAAGTCCTGCATGAAGCTTATGCTTGATTTGATGAATGAATAGTTACGACATCGTAGTTATCGAAAGGAGGCTGAAGCGATGGCTGTACATTATATCTGGTACGATAAGCTATATTTCCAAGAAGATAACGAAAAGAAGAAGAAACGCCTGCTTCGCCGCCTTGAACGAGGTAAACCTGTGTATGATATATATTTACTCGCACTTCCTGAGTCAAAGGAGCGGAACATATTAGACATTTATAATTCACTTGAGCTTATACAGCCGCACTACAAAGGCAGAGATAAATATATTGTTGGTCTTGCACATGGTAAAGAGAATGCCGTAGAGCTTGCAGCAGCCATTGTCGGTGAAATGTATAACAAGAACAAGAATTTTGATATCAGAACCTTTCTTGACTTTCGTGAGAATAGTTTCTCTGGCAGGGAGGGGTGAAGTTGATATTTCTTAATATTTTGTTGTGCATTTTAAAAATTATAGGAATTGCGATACTTGTGATTCTTGGGCTTATAATTTTGATTTTATGTCTGATTTTATTCGTTCCAATCAGATATAAAATATATGCATCTTTTCATCAAAAGCCACATGTGTCAGCGCATATAACATATTTGCTGAAGCTGCTGCATGTCGATTTTGAACTTAATGGAAAAGAATCTGAGCTTAAAATCAAGATATTCGGGCATAATATATCAGATAAGAAAGAGAAGAACAGCAGAGAAAATAAAAAGAGCAATCATAGTAATAGAAGAGAAGAAGTCAATGTAAAACAGGCAGAGCAGCCTGAAAAAGTGCCGGATAGAACGGACAGGATTGACAAAATGTACAGCCTAAGCAGACAATAGCTAAGGCAGATAACTCTTCTGACAGCGACAGTGAGAATAAGTCTGTTTCCGCAAAGAAAGCCGAAAAAAGCCCCAAAAACCCGGCAAAAACAGAAAATAAAGCAGACCGGGCAGCAGATAAGAACGATAGACATTCAGAAATATCGGACAAAGTCAAAGCTATTATTGCTCTGCTAAAGGAAAATAGACCTGTTATTGATTTTGTACTAAGATGTCTTAAGCTTCTTTTCAAACACATATTACCGGGAAGTCATGTAATCAATATAAAGCTTGGCTTTGATGACCCTGCGCTGCTTGGAGAACTGTTAGGTGCAGCGGCGGTCATAAGAGCAATGACCGGACTTGTAATTAATATTACACCGGTATGGGATGAGACGGTATTTGAGGCGGAAGCGGATTTGAAAGGGCGAATCATACTTGGCAGAGTATTGTATATAGCAGCCGTAGTATATTTTAATAAGAAAGTCAAAAAGTTTATTAAAGCTATAAAAAATATATAGTAATCAGGAGGAATAGAATATGGCAGATAACAGCAGTAAGTTTAACTCAACAGTTGAGTCTCTTTTTTCGGGAATGGACAGCTTTGTAAGTGCCAAGACAGTTGTGGGGGATGCAGTCACTGTAAATGACACAATCATTGTTCCACTTGTTGATGTGGCATTCGGCGTGGGAGCCGGAGCATTTTCGGGAGATACCAAGAATAATGCCGGAGGCGGACTTGGAGCTAAGCTTTCACCTAGCGCAGTGCTTGTTATACAGAATGGTCAGACAAAGCTTGTGAATGTTAAAAATCAGGATACAATCACTAAGATTCTTGATATGGTTCCGGACATGGTTGACAAGATTTCCGGTATTGCCGGAGGCAAGGACAACAAAAAGGATGAAGCTGTCGATGACGCTATAAAGGATATGACTAAAGAGTAAGCGGTAGTCGAAGTAAGAAAATTTAAGGGGAAGATGATGTCAGTAAAAAAAGCTTTGAAATTTTTACTGCGTTTATGCTATGCGGCTGTCATTTTGGCAGCCGTATATGTACTTGCGGTAAATGGCTATGTGATTTTCAAAACAAAAGATAGAATAGTGGATGTCGATGAAGCGGCATCTATATCTGACGTGGATTGCATTCTTGTGCTTGGAGCGGCTGTAAAGCCTGATAAGACACCGAGTAATATGCTCTATGACAGAATTATGACAGGCGTGAATCTGTATGAAGCGGGAGCTTCAGCTAAAATAATAATGAGTGGGGATCACGGCAGCTTTGATTATAATGAAGTTGGAACAATGAAAACATATGCGATAGATGCAGGAGTTCCTTCTGAAGATATATTCATGGATCATGCGGGGTTTTCAACATATGAGAGTGTGTACCGGGCAAAAGAAATCTTTGGCGCACATAAAATCATAATTGTTTCACAGAAATATCACTTGTACAGAGCTGTATATCTTGCGCAGGCACTTGGAATAGAAGCTTATGGTGTGTCGGCTGATGTCAGGAGCTACAGCGGTCAGTTAAAGAGAGAAATAAGAGAGATACTTGCAAGAAACAAGGATTTTATCATATCATTTACAAAACCGGAACCAACTTATCTTGGAGAGAACATTTCGCTCGATGGAAGCGGTGACGTGACAAATGATAAAAATTAACCGTGAAGTGAATAAAGATAAGTGTGATGCATATAATAAATTATAGCAGCGGATGTATAGGAGATGACTCCTGTGGTGAGAATAATAGGTTTTATGATGTTCTGGATTGCAGTGGGAATGATAATAGGGCTGCTTATTAATAATGTATTCTGGGGAATTGTGATAATAATTCTTCTGATGATATGCGGATATAATCTTTTTTGCTGCTGTAAATAGAATGTTAAGAATAAAGTTTAATCGAATGAAAAAAAAGCCTCGGAAAAATCCGGGGCTTAATTATCATCAAACTCTTGACTACGCTCTTGTAACAGCGCCTGATCTTAAGCAAGAAGTACATACATACATCTTTCTTGGACCTGCTGTTGTCAAAACCTTAACTGACTTAACGTTTGACTTCCACATCTTGTTTGATTTTCTGTTAGAGTGACTTACCTTGAGTCCAAAATGAGCACCCTTATCACAAACAGCACACTTTGCCATGATTGCACCTCCTCAAAGCTTAATAATGCCTACTCGGCTGACAACAGAAGTTATGATAACAGATATTTAAAGATTTTGCAAGTAAAAAATATGTTTTTTTATAGATTTTTATGGATTCTAAGAATTTCACCGGTCTATGCCGGAGAAGAGGACATATCTATCAGGTTAAATTACTTTTGACACTCACATAATAATAATGTATAATAATGACATCATGACTTTGTATACCGTGAATTACACGGAGATTGGAGGAACCATGAAAGGTCGAATTGAAAATAAATTAGGAACGGTTATGATAGAGCCGGAAGTTATAGCAATGTTCGCCGGAACAACGGCTATAGAAAGCTTTGGTATTGTCGGAATGGCGGCAGTCAGCATGAAGGACGGTCTTGTTAAGCTCCTCAAAAGAGAGAGCCTCACTCATGGAATCAATGTCAAGATTGACGAAGATAACTTGATAACTTTGGATTTTCATGTTATTGTATCATACGGAGTGTCTATCTCCGCTGTTGCAGATAACCTTGTAAACAGTGTTAAGTACAAGGTCGAAGAGTTTGCAGGCATGAAGATTAAGCAGATCAATATATTTGTTGATGGCGTAAGAGTAATCGATTAACCGTTATTTAAGGAGGATTTAACAGTGGCTATTAATACCATAGATGCAGCCATGCTCAAGAAGTGTTTTTTAGCAGGAGCTGCCAATCTGGAAGCAAAAAAAGAGATAATTAACGAACTGAATGTATTCCCGGTTCCCGATGGTGATACAGGAACGAATATGACTATGACCATTCTTTCAGCAGCTAAAGAGGTCAGCGCGATATCAACGCCTAATTTTGAAAACTTATCAAAAGCTATATCAGGCGGCTCACTAAGAGGCGCGCGCGGTAATTCGGGTGTTATTCTTTCACAGCTTTTCAGAGGTTTCACGAAGGAAATCAAGACAGTGACGGTTATAGATGCGCCGGTGCTTGCAAGAGCATTCCAGAAGGCTACTGAGACTGCATACAAGGCAGTTATGAAGCCAAAAGAAGGAACCATTTTAACGGTTGCAAAAGCAGGAGCCCACAGAGCATTAGAGTTAGCAGAAGAGACCGATGATCTGGTATATTTTGTCAGTGAGGTCATCAAAGAAGCGGACCGCATGCTGCAAAAGACTCCGGATATGCTTCCGGTCTTAAAACAGGCCGGTGTGGTAGATTCCGGCGGACAGGGCTTAGTGGAAGTGTTAAAAGGTGCAAATGATGCACTTCTTGGCAAAGAAATTGATTATACGATCGAAGGTGCTGCATCCGCAGGAACCGTGACAAAGATCACACCACAGGCAGAAGCAGATATCAAATTTGGTTATTGTACAGAATTTATCATTATGCTGAACAAGCCGATGACTGACAAACAGGAACGTGATTTCAAATCCTATTTAGAGTCGATCGGAGATTCTATCGTAGTCGTGGCAGATGACGAGATTACCAAGGTTCATGTACATACGAATGACCCTG
>ENA-ORKV01001593-ORKV01001593.1-human-gut-metagenome-genome-assembly--contig:-NODE-1593-length-16553-cov-2.810452_pt1 | contig 16553 bp, 16 predicted proteins | sample MGYA00243058_ERZ508805 | MGnify/ENA primary metagenome ERZ508805 (study PRJEB26277, sample SAMN04329770) | human gut metagenome | biome: human-associated habitat | host: Homo sapiens | place: USA... | reverse complement strand
TCATGCCGGTGAGCGCACCATCAATCCGCCCGATGTGCTCTATGCCGCCTATTCGCCCGAAGTGCCCGAGCTGAAGATGCACGAAAATGTGCCCATGCCGGTGCGCCTGCAACCGCTCGTCTACACTTATGTGATCCGATATGAGTTTGACTACGGACAGCAGCACGTTGCGCTTGCACGCGGTGCCGTGGCTGGAATGGCTGAGTCGGTCTATATGCGCGACGGAGTGACATCTGACGAAGCTGCCACCATCCTTTACGACTGCACGCTCACCCCCTACGGAGCACGTGCCGAGGTGGCTTCATTCGGTGTTCCCGGATTTCCCGACGAATACTACGGCCGTGACGAGTCGTCGCGTCGCGACACCCCGCGCCCCTATACGCTCAATCTTGAGGTGAAGCTTACCAACGGCACCCTGAAGAGCTTTACATTTGACATCACCGACCAGATGCAGCGTCAGCCCCGTGGCGGTGTGATAGTTGTGAAGGACATCCGCATCGAGGACGATGAAAATCTGAGTGACTCGGGATTTGATGTCGACCTCGAGGACTGGGGATTGCTTGAAGATATAATAATACCGGTGCATCCGGTGTAATAAACGATTTACATTCAATCAATTTAATTAATATTATTCATTAACAAAATTTTTCTGACAATGAAAAAAGTTTTATTATTCTCTGCTGCTATTTTGGCATTGAGTTCATGTTCCAATACCGATGTGTTGGAAGAAGGTAACATCCAGCAGACCAACGCTATCGGTTTCCAGACATTGGTAAACAAGGAGTCACGTGCGTTGACCAATGCGTCATTTGGAAAATTCTGGGTCTATGGTACTTATCATAAATCAGGCCAAGCTGCCAACAAAGTTATTGTGTTTGACGGTGTTAATGTTTTGAAAGGCAACACTGAGCAAGGTGCCTCTACAGGATGGGGATATTCGGGTACTCGTTACTGGGTTGATGGTGCTACATACAATTTCTACGCTTATAGCTGTGACAACGAACCCTTAACTACTTATGGACGAGCTAATCTTGATGAAACTTCAAAAGCGCTAAATATAGCAGAGTTCATTTGCGATGAAACCCATCAGCACGATTTGGTTTTTGCAAAATCTACGGATATTCAAGGTAAAGCGACCGGCAATGAGGCTGTGAAGTTCAGCTTTAAGCACATTCTCTCAAAACTTAATGTTACTTTCGTCAACGAATATCCCGCCGATTACGAGCTTACTATTTCAAATGTAAGAGTAAGCAATGTGAGCAATAAAGGTAAATTCCTTGGTGAAAGCGGAGAGTGGAATAAATCGGATGTAGTTCGCTATCCTGAGATAAATTCAACGCCTGTTGTTTCATTGGCTCTAAAGAATGCTACTGATGGCAGCATTACTTTGAAAAACACTGCTGATGTAAAAGAGTCAAACGGCTCTACTGATTGGGGATATGTTATTCCTTTTGCTTATGAATCCAACAATGTGGATATAATATTTACATTGCAGGTTAAGAATCCTCTTGGCGATACAATTATCAACCAGACAATAAAGGGTAATTGGCAACCTGATTGGAAGCCCGGATACTCTTATGCCTACACTGTTAAATTGACAGGAGGAGAATCAGGACTTGAGCCTATTGTATTTGGTGTGAATGATTGGACTGAAGGCGACGGTTGGACGGCCGGATCTGCTTCTACTATTACTTTCTCTCCTGTTGCAGGCAACTAATTCCTGTGGAATGTCATTTGCAATCAAATTATCAACAATCAACTTAATTCACGGTAGCCGATCGTTTCGGTCGGCTACCTTTACTCACTATCTCGCCTCACAATCTATAACAAGCATCTCCCCTCAATCGACATCGGCCTTTAGCCGGCAACAGCTCGATGAAGCCGATGTGACAAGAAACAAAACACCCCAACCAATCCAAGCTATGTGGAAACAATCTAAATTACGACACATCCTAAGCCCAAGGCTTAACATATATACAGCCGCATGCGTTGCCGCGGCTGCCCTCGCGCTGCAGTCGTGTTCGTCGACATCGAGCGACGACGATGTAGCCGCCGGAGTCGAGTTGCGCTTCAGTGCCTCAGCTGCCGACGGCTCGCGTGCTACGACGCTCACCACCTCGGCCACGCTCAATGACTTTAAGGTGTGGGGCACCTACCGCACTAAGGTAGGCGGCTCATGGAGCGCTCAGCCTGTCAATGTGTTTGCCGGCGTTACGGTCAACAAGGGCGGTGACGGCAACTGGACCTATGCGAGCGCATCCACCCCGCAGCAGTACTGGATTCCCGGTTGCTACTACACCTTCCGCGCCATCCACCCAGCCACGGTCAATGCCGCGTTTACGCCGGGTAGCGATGCAGCGTCCGACCGCCTTAGCGTCACCTCATTCGATGCCATCAAGGGTGTCGACCTCGTGGCCGCCACCCACACCCGTGAGTCCTTATTGCAGGGCAACACCGTTGTGAGCCTCGACTTCCGCCACCTGTTGTCGCGCGTCGACATTTCGGCCTCGGTCGACAAGGCTGTCACCGGCACCTTTGTTATTACGGGCATAAAGCTCTACGGCTTCGACACCGTGGGCTCGTGGAGCAGCGACGGCATGACCACCAACATCTACGGCAAGTGGGACAATCTGTCGGGCCGCGACAACGCCCACACCGTCAGCGGACTTGACATCACGCTCAACTCCGAGCCTCAGTCGCTGCTAAGCGGCGACAATACCGTGCTGATGCTGCCCCAGGTCATCCCCGTGGGCGCAAAGGCCGACATAACCTATACCGAAAACGGAACGGAGAAGACCGTAACCGCCGACATCTACAAGGCATCCTACAGCCTTACAGGCGGCTACCAGCCCTCGCGCACCTACCGCTACTCCTTCACCATAGGCCCCGACCAGTACATCCTGTTCAGCCTTCCCACCATTCAGGACTGGGAAGATGCCGAGGGCGGAAACTATTTGCCTCAATAAGTAAAAAACAAGTAAGATGATGAATAATTATATACGACGAATCACCGTTGCCGGAGTTGTTGCATTGACGGCTGCCGTAATGTCGGGATGCTCCGATGATTCCGACAACCTGACACCGGTCTACGACCCCGCCGATTATATAACATTCGGCACCCCTTCATTTGTGTTGAATGGCGGCGACGGGTCGGCAATGTCGCGCTCTACGCTGGTCGATAAGTTTGGCGACGGAGGCGTGACCTCGTTTAATGTGTGGGGCTATTGTGTGCCTCGCACCATCGATGGTAATAGCGATGACTGGAATGCCGCCTACAATGTCAAGTGGCCTCAGAAGTCGTCCTATTCCACTCCTGATGTGTTTAAAAATCAGGTAGTCACTGTCGACGGCTCTATGATGTCCTACACTGATCCGAAGCAATGGAAAGCAAAAAGCAACTCCACTGCCGATGTTGAAACATCTTATGGCTACACTTATACCTTTATAGCCTGTGCCAATGGCGGTAATGGCACATTTACAATGTCGCCTGCTTCGGGCATGGGTGTTCCCGTCTTGAAGTTTGAGATGCCGTTTAGAGGCGGAAGCTTGGGTGACAATCCTACGCCTCTTGACCATAAACTTATCAACGATGCACTTATTGCAGCGAAGTTTGACCACACCCGCCGCAACGGCAAGGTGGATCTGGTATTCTCCCATATATTGACCGGTATACGATTCCGCTTCCACAACCACACGAGCAATGACCTGGTTATAAAGTCGCTATCTTTTCAGGGCCGGTTTTATCGCATGGGTGAGTTCGATTTCTCAGGCGCAGATGCAAAGCGGAGTGTAAAGACGCTTAGTGAGGATTCGTTCAGCGGTCGGTTTAACTTGATGACGGAACCGCAGACGATTCCGGGCGAAAGCTCGCAATTGATGGGTTATTCGATCGATAATCCCGATGGAACCACATTGCTGTTGCTGCCCAATCCTGCTGCCAATCCCACCTCTGATGTGCTTGCTCTTGGTGATAACAAGACGATTATTGTCAACTATACATTGAATGGAGAGGAGAGGGAATGGCGATATGAGAACTTTAAGCTATCCTATGTGCCCGGTGCAAATGTGCGTCACACCGCCAATCTAAACTTCGTGGGCAATGAATTTACTCTCATCTTCCAAGCCGACAATGACTTGAACTGGGAAGATGGGTCGGATAACGATATTGACATTAACTAAGCTGAATATATGAAAAACCTTATATTAAAGAACCAATTTTGCTATGCCATTGTCGCCGCACTGTCGATTGTCGCTATGACGGGCTGCAGTGATGACAATGAATTGTGGGACGAGCCTGAAATCTCGGGCCCTTTAACCATCGTGGCTCAGAGTGTCGACATGATTGAGCCGTTTTCGATGCCCGAAGTGTTGTCGAGGGCCAATGATCCCAAAAACGAGGCCGAGAAGAGAATCAACACTCTTCACCTCTTTTTCTTTGACAATAACGGCCAATTTATTACATCCAATGCCGATAACTTCAAACCCTATATTCCCAATGTGAAGAATTTCATGTTTGTGGTCAAGGATGAAGCCTATAAGACGATGACCGATGTCACAATCGTGGCCATTGCCAACATCAACGGTACCGACAACGAAAGCGCAAACTATTTTACGACCGAATATCCTGACGGTACTGTCATAACTGCAGGCGGCGAGATTGAGAGCGGAACACGAATCAATCCCGGAGAAACGCGCAATCCCAACCCATACAAAATCACATGTCTTGCCGACCTTCAAAAGTGGGTATATGCCCCGAAATTGCGAACCGCTGAGGGAACCGACATTACGCAGCTGCCCAAGGCCGGTATGCCTATGATTGGAATGTTGAAGGGCGTTGATTTAAGTAAGGCTTCCGGTAATACTATCATCCCTATGAAGGCGTTGATGGCCCGTGTCGACATACGCGTTACGCTCGACCCCAATCAGGAGAGTACCGACGGACGCCTTCCGCAGTTGACAATCAAGGAGTATGGTGTTATGAACATGCCCACTACCGTGCCTTACACCATGCCCGACACTGTTGCCCAAAAGTCAACCCCCGTACTTGGAGAGGGTGAACTTGAAAAAGAGATTAAGGTGACGCTTGAAAATCCCATAGTGATTAACAAGAACACCCACGATCAGGATGTGTTCACCTACTATACCTACGAGAATATACAGTATCCCGATAAAGGAGCTATACGCGCCGATGGCACCCATGCATATAATGATGATGGAGTATTGACCTTCCCTGCAGGAGTGACTACCGCCAAGGAGAAACAGCGTTGGAAGCCGACTATCGCCTATAAAGACCGCGCATCGGCAATGGTGCTGCGTGGCTCCTATGTAACTCATCAAGGCCTTACCTACGAAGCCGAGTTCAAGGTGTTTATGGGTCAGAATACGATTGACGACTTTAAAGTTAAACGTAATCACAAGTATGTCAACAACATCACCATTCATGGTCTTGACTATGTGCGTAATTCCGACGACAATACCTATACATTTGACGGTCGTGTAAATGTTATGACCGACAACCCCGTGTATCTTGCCATCGTAAACGAGCGTAAGGTTGATGCTCATGCATCGGTGCGCCCGATGGATGTGTGGTTCCTCCTGCGCGAGCCATCTAAGAGCGGTGAGCCATTGAAAAAAGTTGATTGGTATTCTGAGGTGGAGGTTTCGATAGTTGACCCGGATAAGTGTGGTTGGGTACGTATGGAGTTGGTGCCCCGTTCCGTTATGGAAAAGGCCGGTTTTAAGGCCGGTACGGGAACTCGTGATTATTTTACAACTGATTTGGTTACCAATACTTTAGCTGGTAATGACAGGGCAATAATCAGAGCTGACAAAGATAATAATGATCCTAACTACGAACAATCACGTTCGCGTGTCTATTTTTATATTGACGAAAATGTTACCCCTAATGCACAAGGTGAGATTCTTGATAGAATTGCAAAAGTAAAAATAGTTTATCGAAAGCGAGAAAATGAAAATGGCCCAATATTGGACGAAAGAGAAAGGATTCTTGAAATCGAGCAACGAGGATTGAAGAAGATAACCTACAGCCATCCGAGCGGTGGAACTATTGACGATACCTACATGGAGTATTATGAGGAGTATCTTGAACACTATGACCCATTGGACCAGCACACTATGCCTGGTGAACTTTATAAAGGTATGCCTTGGGGTGTAAAAGGAACAAGATATGACCGAGTGCCAACAGGAAATTTTTGGAATCCATATGATTATTATAGTGGAGAACGAGCAGATAACGGTCTGTCGACGCGTACTTTTGATTCTGTTCGTGATTATGGCCTTCAGGCTACTCAATGGGTACTGATTAGGAGAAGTGGTACTGATGGTTACGTGTCAATGAGTACGGTAAAGTTATATAATGATGCTCCTCCGGTAACTGCGTTCCATTATTGTTATGGAAAGAACAAACGTAAAGCTGATGGAACTGTTGATGGCGCATCTGATTATAACGATGTGAGTCGTGGTGGTTGGTATCTTCCCGGTATACGAGAACTTGAACGTGCGTTAACTGAATACTATTTGACATTCTCAGACTTTAAAGGGAATTTTTATTGGTCAGCATCAGCAGCTCAAAACATGGAAAATAGCGAGGCATCTCAGCTAGCTCGTGCAACCAAGGCGATAGTCGAAGGTTCTTCAGTTCGTTATGCCGAATCGGGAGGAAGTACTGATGCAAATAATTATCCCGGAACAAACAATGACAAAGGTCGAGCTGAAAGAAGTGAAACCTTTCGCGTTAGGGCATTCTATAAGTTGCCGAAATAAGCAAGTCAGGTCAACATTAACATCATAATCATGATTCGTCCCGGTGAGGTCATTTGTACAGAACGACCTCATCGGGACGAGTTGTATATGTGCATTTTTGTCGGTGCGTTACGTGAGGTGGTGCGCAAAAACGAATTTAGATGAAAACTTCAAGATTTTTGTCTAAATTTGTCCTATGACAACAACTATTGAGATCAACCGATTGAGGTTATACGCTTTTCACGGGGTGTTACCTCGTGAACGTGAGGTGGGCAACGAGTTTGAGGTGACGCTGCTCCTGGAGTGTGACATGACCGAGGCCATGACCTGCGACCGCCTCGACGGCACGGTGAGCTATGCCGATGTCATCGAGCTTGTCAAGGCCGAGATGGCTGTGCCGTCGCAGCTGCTGGAGCATGTGGCATGGCGCATAAAGTCGGCCGTGGAGCGTGACTTCCCCAAGGTGACGGGCGGATATATAAAGGTGGCCAAGCTGCGCCCGCCGGTTACCGCCCAACTTGAATCGGCTGCCGTAACGCTAAAATGGAATAACAATGGCTGACAACTATCTTGAACGCAAAATGGAGGAATACCGCTCGGGAAAGGGCGTGACCTACCGTCATCGCACTACTCCCACCGGGGCGCGACCGGGCACACTTACTGTAAAATTCCCTCCGCGGCGGGTGTTTGTCACGGGCGGTGCTCGCGGCATAGGCCGTACCATTGTCAAGGCGTTCTGCGACGCCGGATGCCGCGTGGCGTTCTGCGACATCGACAGCAAGGCGGGAGCGGCTACGGCCCAGGCCACGGGGGCGCAGTTTCATCCCGTCGATGTGCGTGACGCCGCCGCTCTTGAGCGCTGCATGGATCGCCTGCTGGAGGCGTGGGGCGACATCGATGTTATTGTAAATAATGTGGGCGTGAGCGCGTTCAAGCCGCTTGAGGAGAGCAGCCTCGAGGAGTGGGACGACATCATGTCGATCAACGTGCGCCCCGTCTACATCACCTCACGCAAGCTCGCCATTCATCGCCGCAACATGGGCGGTGAGTCCCACTACGGCCGCATAATCAACATGGCCTCGACCAGGCAGTCCATGAGCGAGGCCGGCACCGAGGCCTACTCGGCATCCAAGGGAGCCGTCAACTCGCTCACCCATGCGTTGATGATGTCGCTCGCTCCGCTCGGCATAACGGTCAACTCCGTGTCGCCCGGATGGATCGAAACCGGCGACTATGATGCACTCGGCGAGGCCGATCACTCCCAGCATCCGTCACGCAGGGTGGGGCGTGTCGACGACATTGCACGAGCCTGTATTTTCATCGCTTTGCCCGACAATGACTTCCTAAATGGTGAAAACATTGTGATAGATGGCGGGATGACTCGTAAAATGATATATGTTTGATACGATAATCACGCAAATGTTTGTCAAATTCATTCAAATGTTGTAATTCTGATGCGTAAAACATCAAAATACAAATAGGATTGAATAAGATAAACCGAATAATAGCTTCAGCGTTGTTGCTTGTCACCGGAATGAGCGCAATGGCCGATGATGTTGCAGGCAACAGAGGTCGTATGCTCTCCCCCGAGCGAACTGAGTTTGCGCCTTATTGGTCGTTGCGGCTTCAAGCCGGAATAGCCGAAACACTCGGCGAAACATCGTTCAGCGACATGTTGTCGCCAGCAGCAGCAGTGAGTGCGGGCTATCACTTTGCTCCCGCATGGAGCGTGAGGCTCGGAGTTAGCGGATGGCAGGCCAAAGGCGCGTGGGTATCGCCCCGCCGTGTCTACAAGTATGACTTCATCCAGGGCAATGCCGACATCGTGATGTCGCTCTCCAACATTATAGGCGGATTCCGCCCCGACCGTCGTGTCGACTTCTACGCCTTCCTCGGTGTGGGAGTTATCAACGCATTCAACAACGATGAGGCTGCCAACGGACTTGAATATGCCGACCAATTGAAATATCTGTGGACCGGTCACAAATGGTTTGTCGCAGGACGGGCCGGTGTAGGCGCCGACATAAACCTGAGCCGTTACGTGGCATTCAATGTCGAGGTCAACGCCAACATGATGTCGGATCACTTCAACTCCAAGCGCGGAGGCAGTGTCGACTGGCAATTTAACGCTCTTGCCGGCTTCACCTTCAAGTTTGGCAAGGGAACCCGCAAGGTGCCTGCCGTGTATGAAGAGCTGCCGCCGGCTACCGTAGCCTCCGCTCCCGTAAAGGAGGAGCCCAAAGTAACGCCTAAACCCGTTGAACAACCTAAGCCTGAGGTGAAGGTTGAAAAAATTACTGAAAATATATTTTTCCTCATCAACTCTTCCAAGATTAGAGCATCGCAGGAGGGCAAGGTCGCAGCTATAGTCGACTACATAAAGCGTAACCCAGGCGCGACAGTGGTAGTTACCGGATATGCCGACAAGGCCACCGGAACATCGCGCTACAACAAAACGCTTTCAGAGCGTCGTGCCAAGGCTGTTGGCGATGCATTGCTTGATGCAGGAATTTCGGCCGACCGCATTTCGATGTCGGGCAAGGGCGACAGTGAACAACCGTTTGTACAGAACGATGACAACCGTGTCGTCATAATGATAGCCGAATAATAGCGACAAAATAGACTATACTACATTTTCGAGAAGAGAAAAACAATAATTTACGATTAGGCAAAGTCTGTCCGTGAGGATGGGCTTTGTCGTTTTATATAGTCCCGGCGTCAACAAATATTAGAGCCGGTTCGACAATAAGGCGCTTTTTTTACAATTGGCAAGGTTTTTTTGGAATTTTAAGAACAATTGTCTACATTTGGTTTTATTAATATATACATAACCAAAAAACTATGCAGCAACCGATCGAAAAAGTCAATCCCGTAGTGAGAGTGTGGCATTTTTATCGCGACGGCTTCCGCGCCATGACGGTGGGCCGTTATCTGTGGGCATTGATATTGATAAAGCTGTTTATCCTCTTTTTTGTGTTTAAGCTCTTCTTTTTCCCCGATCTGCTTAAGCGTGACTACGACAACGACCGTGACCGCGCGCAGGCTGTGAGAACTGCATTGACCGATGATCGCCGGTAGGCATGTTGTCGTACTATTGTTGAGATTAACCTAACAAAATTATATTATATGGATGACTTAATTAGTGTTGTAGACTGGTCGCGATGGCAATTCGCGCTGACGGCCATGTACCATTGGCTATTTGTTCCTCTCACGATAGGACTTGCGTTGATAGTCGCTATCATGGAGAGCGTATATGTGAAAACGCGTTCGGCCAAGTGGTTGGCAATGACGAAATTCTGGATGCTCCTTTTCGGCATCAACTTTGCCGTGGGTGTTGCCACCGGTATTATCCTTGAATTTGAGTTTGGTACGAATTGGTCCAACTACAGCTGGTTTGTAGGCGACATATTCGGTGCCCCGCTTGCAATAGAGGGTATTGTGGCATTCTTCATGGAGTCGACTTTCATCGCAGTGATGTTCTTCGGCTGGAAAAAGGTAAGCCCCCGGTTCCACCTCACCGCTACATGGCTCACTGCCATAGGCACCGCCTTGTCGGCGTTGTGGATTCTTATCGCCAACGCATGGATGCAGCAGCCCGCGGGAATGGAATTCGACCCGGCACAGATGCGTAACGTCATGGACGACTTCTGGGCACTGGTACTGTCCGATACGGCCGTTGCCAAGTTTACTCACACCGTAGCCAGCGCATGGACACTCGCCGGAGTATTTGTAATAGGCGTGAGCTGCTGGTTCCTGTTGCGCAAGCGCAATGTCGAGATGGCCATGTCGTCGATCAAGGTAGCCGGCTGGGTGGGATTTGCAGGTATTCTTACCACGCTTGCCACCGGTGACCTGTCGGCAGTGAATGTGGCAAAGCATCAGCCCATGAAGCTTGCCGCCATGGAAGGCCTCTACGACGGAAGTCGCGGGCAGGAGCTGGTGGCCATAGGAATTCTGAATCCCGACAAGCGATATGACAACGACGAGAATCCCTATCTGTTCCATATAAGCATACCGAAGGGACTGTCGTTCCTCGCCACTCACGACTTCAATGCTTTCGTTCCCGGAATCAACGACCTTATCGAAGGTTATGAGATCGACGAGAACGGAGAAACCGTGACATGCGTAGGCTATGCCGACCGCATAGCCATAGGCAAGGAGTCGCATGAGGCACTCCGCGCCTATGACACAGCGATGGCCGACGGCGACGTGGCCGGCATGGAGGTCGCGCTCGAGAAGCTGCGCTCGACCTATAAATATTTCGGCTACGGCTATCTCGACAGCCCGGCCGAGGCTATACCTCCTGTTGCGATGACATTCTATACGTTCCGCATCATGGTTATTGCTGGAGGTTATCTGCTGCTCTTCTTCATCGTTGCCCTCTTTGCCGTCTACTATCGCGAGCAGTGGCTCCGCAACAAGGTGGTGCAGTGGATAGGCATGCTGTCGATAGTGGTAGTGTGGGTGTGCTCTCAGAGCGGATGGATAACCGCCGAAGTGGGCCGTCAGCCCTGGGTGATTCAGGATCTGCTTCCCACACGCGCCGCTATAAGCGACATCTCGTCGGCTACCGTGCAGGTGACATTCTTCATGTTTGCCGCCGTGTTCACGATTCTGCTCATCGCCGAAATAAGCATCATGCTGTCGCAGATAAACAAACATTCCAAAGAAGACATTGAAACAATCTCTAAAGACTAACGACTATGGCACTTGAACATTTACAGATATATTGGTGGCTTATCATCTCAGTGCTGGGTGCGCTGTTGGTATTCCTGCTTTTCGTGCAGGGAGGGCAGTCGATGCTTCTCGACACCCGTAACGCCATGGATCGTACACTCATGGTAAATTCGCTCGGGCGCAAGTGGGAGCTTACATTCACCACGCTCGTGGTATTTGGCGGCGCATTCTTCGCTTCGTTCCCGCTCTTCTACAGCACCAGCTTCGGCGGTGCCTACTGGTTGTGGATGCTCATCCTGTTCAGCTTCGTGGGGCAGGCCGTCAGCTATCAGTACCGTCGCAAGAGCGGTAACATCTACGGCACGCGCTTCTACGACTGGCTGCTGTTTATCAACGGCTGTGTGGGCTGCTTCCTTCTCGGCGTGGCAGTGTCGATGTTCTTCTTCGGCGCAGAGTTCACGGTGCGCATGGGCAACATCCTCGATCCCGGTTCACCCGTCATTTCGCAGTGGGTGCCGTCACATGGCTTTGAGGCCATCTTCAGCTGGCGCAACTGGATCCTCGGACTGGCCGTGCTGTTCCTCGCCCGCACTCAGGCTTCGTTGTACTTTATGAACAACATTGCCGGCGATGACAGCTTCTTCAACCTCAACAAGCGTCGCGTGCTCGTGAACGGAGTAATATTTGTGGTATTCTTCCTGGCGTTCACAGCGCTCCTGTGGACCTATGACGGATATAACTTCACCCCCGACGGCTGGGAAAGGCTTAAAGGCAAGTATTTCTACAACTACATCGAGATGTGGTGGTGCATAGTACTGTGGCTCATCGGAGTCGTAATGGTGCTCTACGGAGTGCTTAAATCGGCTTTTGCCAAGCACTACACCAAGGGTATATGGTGGTCGGGCATAGGTACGGTGCTTGTGGTGCTCACCCTTTTCTGGGTGGCCGGATACAACAACTCCGCCTACTATCCTTCGCTCATCGATCCGGCAAGCTCGCTGACAATCAACAACAGCTCGTCGACCGAATTCACGCTCACGGTAATGAGCTTCGTGTCGATACTTGTGCCGTTTGTCCTCGCCTACATCTGGTATGTGTGGTACAAAATGGACCATAAGCCCATCACTCCCTCCGAAATGGAAGGCGACGGCGAGCACGTATATTGATCATTAACATTTGTAACCTACGCCCATAATCCCTAACTTTGTAGAAAAGTCAAGGATTATGGGCGATACTTTTTATACTCTTGAATCTCCGGCCGAAGGGTGGTATAAGGAGAAGATGAGCAAGTTTCTGGCCTTTGCCGTCCCGGTTACGACGGCTGAGGAGGCCAAGGATGTGATTGTGCAGTATCAGAAAAAGTATCACGACGCCCGTCATGTGTGCTGGGCCTACATGATAGGTGCCGCACGCGAGGAGTTTCAAAGCAACGACAACGGAGAGCCGTCGGGGACAGCCGGAAAGCCCATACTCGGTCAGATAAATTCATTCAACCTCACCAATATCGTAATAGTGGTGGTGCGTTACTTCGGCGGCATAAAGCTCGGCACAAGCGGCCTTATCGTGGCATATCGCGAAGCTGCCCGCGAGGCGATAACCGCCGGAACCATAATCGAGTGCCACGAGCAGCGGGTGATAAACTTTGTGTTTCCCTATCTCGCCATGAATGATGTGATGCGAGTAGTGAAAAATCCCGAGGTCAAAATTCTCGAGCAGGCATTTGACAATGCGTGCCGGATGAGCATAAGAATACGCGCCGACCATGCCGGGGCATTGTCAGCGCGTTTACTTGATATCGACGGCGTAACGCTGTCGGATGATGATGCGTAAGTGATTGTCAGAGAATCAGCATTGCGTCACCGTAGGCTCCGAAGCGATACTTCTCCTTTACAGCCACTTCATAGGCGTGCATCACGAGGTCGTAACCACCAAATGCGGCAACCATCATAAGCATGGTTGAGTAGGGCATGTGGAAGTTGCTTACAAGCGATGTGGCTACGGTGAAATCGTAGGGAGGGAAGATGAACTTGTTGGTCCAGCCGGTGAATGTCTTCATGTGGCCGCCCATGCTCACTGCGGTTTCTATTCCGCGAAGCACCGAAGTGCCTACGGCACACACCTGCTTGTTGTCGTCCTTGGCCTTGTTTACCATGTCGACAAGTTCGGGAGTCACTTCCATCTCCTCGGAGTCCATGCGATGCTTTGTGAGGTCCTCAACATCGATCTCGCGATAGTTGCCAAGGCCCGAGTGCACGGTGAGGAATCCTGTTTCGATGCCTTTTATCTCCATGCGCTTCATCAGTTCACGGCTGAAGTGCAATCCTGCGGCAGGAGCCACCACGGCACCCTCTTTGGCTGCGAATATGCACTGATAGCGCTCGGCATCGGCGGGAACGGGTTCGCGCTTGATATAGGGGGGCAGGGGAGTCTGTCCGAGCTTGTACAGGGCATCCTTGAACTCCTCATGGCTTCCGTCGTAAAGGAATCGGAGAGTGCGGCCGCGCGAGGTGGTGTTGTCGATAACCTCGGCCACCATCGACTCATCGTCGCCGAAGTACAGTTTATTGCCGATGCGAATCTTGCGTGCAGGCTCTACAAGGACATCCCATAGCTTGTTTTCTTCATTGAGCTCACGCAAAAGGAATACTTCAATTTTTGCTCCGGTCTTTTCCTTGTTTCCGTACAATCGAGCCGGAAACACCATGGTGTCGTTGAGGATGAACACATCGCCGTCGCCGAAATAGTTGATTATTTCCTTGAATGTGTGATGTTCGATTTCACCGGTCTTACGGTTTACAACCATGAGGCGTGACTCGTCGCGCACGGCACAGGGCTCTGTTGCGATGAGCTCCTCGGGAAGCTTAAATTTGAATTGAGAAAGTTTCATATATACCTTTTTTGGAGAAATTATCGTAGTTAATAGTTGGGAGCGGTTATTTCCGCTGTGTGTCGTCGTCTTCGGGCATCTCAATGTCGATTACCTGAAGAATCTCTATCGCCTTGTCGAGCGGCAGGCAATCCTCGACATTTATGTCGCCCACTCTTGTGCGACGCAATGCCGTGAGGTGTCCGCCCGAGCCGAGATCGCGCGCAAGAGCCCTGATATAGGTGCCTTTGCTGCACACGACCCTGACAACGATGCTTTCGGGTGAAAATTCAAGCAGCTCAATCTCGTCGATTACGAGTGTCTTGGGCTTTATGTCGACATCGCCGCCCTTGCGTGCTATGTGGTAGGCACGCTGACCTGCTATCTTGCAAGCCGAGAAAGCCGGCGGTACCTGCTCTATGGCTCCCTTGAACTGCGATAGGGTCGACTCTACGAGTTCACGTGTTATGTGCTCCACCGGATAGCGGGCGTCGATCTCGGTTTCGAGGTCAAATGAGGGTGTGGTGGCTCCGAGAGCTATAGTGGCAACATACTCCTTGTTGTGAGCCTGGAGGGTGTCTATAAGCTTGGTCGCCTTTCCGGTGCAGATGGCCATTACTCCTGTTGCGAGCGGGTCGAGCGTACCGGCGTGACCCACTTTCAAGCGTTTCATCCTCATGCGTCGCAAAAGGGTGCCGCGCACCCGCTTCACGACATCAAACGATGTCCATCGATAGGGCTTGTCTATATAGAGGACTTCTCCGTCGATAAAGTTCATAGGCTTACCAACAGATGCAGATTATACCCATGATGACGCAGTAGACGGCAAACCAAACGAGTTTGCCCTTCTTGACGATGTTGAGCATCCATTTGCATGCAAGGCAGCCTACGACGAAAGAGGCGATGAAGCCTATCGTGAGGGGGAGCATACCTACATTGCTCGATGCGGCAGGCTCGGAAATCATGTCCTTTATGTTGAGCAATGTTTCGCCAAGGATGGGGATTATGACCATCAGGAATGAGAATGAAGCTACTTTTTCGCGCTTGTCGCCGAGGAGTATACCTGTGGCGATGGTGGTGCCTGAGCGGCTAAGGCCGGGAAGAACGGCGATAGACTGCGCTATGCCGATGACGAATGCGTCGAGCCAGGTGATGTCGCGCGGGCGATATATGCGGCCCGTGAGCTTGTTGGTTTCCTCGGGTTTTGTGCGGAAAAAGTAGGCAAATGCCAAAAGTGCGGCCGTTATGCATAGGCATATTCCCACTGTGGTGAGATTGCCGCCAAAGAAGCTTTCGACAGTGTCCTTGAAAAACAGGCCAACGACGGCTACGGGAATGCACGAGATGAGGATTTTGCACACGTAGTAGAAATTGTCGTCGCGCTTTATGGTGAAGAAGCTGCGGCATAACGGGAAAAATTCATTCCATAACACAACGAGTGTCGACAGCACGGTGGCGGCATGCAGCATGACATCAAACTCAAGAATATCCTCATTGGGCAAGTTTATGCCGAGGATTTCACGAAATATCTCAAGATGTCCGCTGGAGCTGATGGGCAGATACTCAGAGAGTCCCTGCACAATGCCTAAAATGAGGGCGTCAAGCCATTCCATATATTATTGATTGTAGATTTACGATGTTAAAAGTTGGGTTATTTGTCGTTTTCGGTGGCCTCGGCGGCGCTATTCTCTTTTTTGCGTGGACGATATACAATGGCCACGCCCATGAATATGAAGCCGAGAAAAGCCATGGTGGGGCCGACCACGATGCGGCGAGTTGAGAATATGTCGGGATTGAACTCGTCGACGGTTGAGCTGCCGCCGAGCATAAGTAGGAATCCGAGCACGATTATCAGACCGGCAACGGCCATGAGGATGAAGTTGATCTTTACGAGCGGAAATTGCGAATAGGATTCGCGCTCGATGCCGTTGTCTTCAACGGCCGGCTTGAAATTGTTATTTGGTTTTGCCATATTCTTTATATTTCAGTGTGAGAGTTGTTTATCGGAACATGTCGTCATAGTCAAGACGAAGATACTTGTTGGTCGCAAATAGCGCTGCAACGGCGCATATTATTATTCCTATAATAAGAATTCCGGCGAATACGCACGCCGCTTGGGGCCAGGTTATGGCCGATGCGATGCCTGAGTCGATTCCTTGCAGGTAATAGAGTGTGCCCGCGAGGATTGCGCTTGCAATCAATGCCGAAACGATGCCGCTCACCACGTTGGCGTTGATGAACGGACGTC
>ENA-ORKV01001591-ORKV01001591.1-human-gut-metagenome-genome-assembly--contig:-NODE-1591-length-16574-cov-4.640904_pt1 | contig 16574 bp, 16 predicted proteins | sample MGYA00243058_ERZ508805 | MGnify/ENA primary metagenome ERZ508805 (study PRJEB26277, sample SAMN04329770) | human gut metagenome | biome: human-associated habitat | host: Homo sapiens | place: USA... | reverse complement strand
AAGCTGCGCAGACCGTAGCCCTTGTAGCGCTCCAGCATGGCCAGGCCGTAGAACAGATGCCGCGCCTGGATCATCAGCGCCATCAGAAAGGCCGACAGCGGCGAGAATGCTCCCAGCAGAAGGCTGGCCAGTACGAACTCCAGCGAGCCGCCGTACACCACCGTGCCCATGAGCATGGGCATCCACACCGGCAGCCCCAGCGACTGTACATAGATGCCGTAGCCCATGCCCAGCACAAAATAACCCGCCAGCACCGGCAGGGTCTGGGGTGCGGCGGCACGCAGCGCCCGCAGAACGGGGCTTTGCGGCCGCACCAGAAGTTGTTCGTTTGTCTGCTGCATTTGTTGTTCCCTCAGGGCAGCCGACATTCCCGGCTGCTTTGCTTTCTTAAACCTATTTCTCTGATATGATTTTATGAATTATGTATGTATTATAACAGGTTCTGCCGCTTTTGCAACCGGCAGAACGCAAACGTCCCGGCATGCGGGCCCTGTTCGGCTCCATGGCACTGGGCCTGTTTGCCAGCTCTTCCAACGGCAGCAAGGTGGTGGACAAGGAGACCGACCTTTAATTCTCCTGAAAACAGCAAGACCCGGAACCCTCCGCTGGGAAGGTTCCGGGTATTTTTTGCCTGTTATGTTACGATTCGGCTTTCTCGTCCTGATGCCGGGGCATATCCAGCTCCGGCATCAGCTCATCGCTGATGATGGTGAGCATCTGCTCCAGCTTGTCCACGTCCTCTTCCGGGAAGCGCTTGCGCACCCGCTCGATCACGGTGCTCAGGTAGGAGTAGCTGATGTTGTAGTAGTCGATATACTTCTGGGTGGGGCGCAGGTGGTACTCGCGCCGGTCCACGGTGGACTGGATCTTTTCCACATAGCCCTTTTTCACCAGACTGCCGATCTTGTACGCCGCATTGGGGGTGGAGATCTGCATCATGCGGGAGAACTCCGCAATGGTGGGCTCGCCCATGGCCATGATGCCCTCCATACAGAAGGACTCCACCGTGGTCAGGGTCGCTTCCCGCGTGGCAAAACGCTGGAATACGTTCTGATAAAAGTGCAGCTTGAATTTGGTGTATACATCCTGAAAAGCCTGTTCCAGCATGGATCGCGCCTCCGCTCGTTCGTTTTCTTTCAGTTTATCACAAGTTGCCCGCGACGGCAAAGCCTAATCATGCTTTTGCCTTTTTGATCGTGCGGGCACGGATGATGCTGAGCACCACCAGCTCTACGACGATGGCCACGGCCAGCAGCACCAGCGAGGTGAACAGGCTGGCCCGGCTGCCCAGTACCGCCTGTGCCAGGCCGGTGATCACATAACACACCGCCGCGCAGGACGCCGCCGTGATGGCATAGGGCAGCTGGGTGGACACATGGTTCACATGGCTGCAGTGGGCACCCGCCGAGGCCATGATGGTGGTGTCGGAGATGGGGGAGCAGTGGTCGCCGCACACGGCGCCGGACAGGCAGGCCGCGATGGAGATGACCAGCATTTCGCCTTCCGGGAATGCGTGGCACACGATGGGGATCAGAATGGAAAAGGTTCCCCAGCTCGTGCCGGTGGCAAAGGCCAGGAACACCGCCACCAGGAAGATGATCACCGGCAGCAGATACTGCAGCGCCGCAGCGGAGCCGCCCAGCAGATTGGCCACATAATACTTGGCACCCAGCAGGCCGGTCATGCCGGACAGGGTCCAGGCCAGGGTGAGGATGAGCATGGGGCTGACCATGGCCTTGAAGCCCTCCGGGATGCAGGCCGCAAAGTCCTGGAAGGTCATGACGCTGCGCACCCGGTAGAACACGAAGGTGAACAGCAGCGCAATGCTGCTGCCCATCACAAGGCCGGCAGAGGCGTTGCAGTCCGCAAAGGCGGTGACGAAGTCCACCCCGTCAAAGAAGCCGCCGGTGTAGATCATGCCGAAGATGCAGGCCGCGATCAGCACCAGCACCGGTGCGATCAGGTCCACAACATGGCCCTTCGTCTCGGTGCCGTCGTCCACGTCGTCGCCGTAGGGGCGGTCCTCGGTGGTGAACAGGTCGCCGTTCTTCGCGTTGTCCTCGTTCAGCTTCATGGAGCCGAAGTCAGTGCCGGTGAAGATGAGGAACAGGCTCATGACGACGGTAAGCAGGGCATAGTAGTTGTAGGGGATGGTGCGCAGGAACATGGTGAAGCCGTTGATGCCAGACCCCTCCGGCACGCTGGAGGTGACCGCCGCCGCCCAGCTGGACACCGGCGCAATGATGCAGATGGGGGCCGCCGTGGCGTCGATGAGGTAGGCCAGCTTGGCGCGGGACACCTTCTGCCGGTCGGTGACCGGGCGCATGACCGAACCCACGGTCAGGCAGTTGAAATAGTCGTCCACAAAGATCATCACACCCAGCAGCAGGGTGGCAAACTGTGCGCCCGCCCGGGAGTGGATGTGCTTCGATGCCCAGCGGCCAAAGGCGGCCGAGCCGCCGGCCTTGTTCATCAGGGCCACCAGGATGCCCAGCATGACCAGGAACACCAGGATGCCCACATTGCTGCTGTCGGACAGTTTGGCGATCATGCCGCCCTCTTCGTGGAAGAAGAGGGTATTCAGGGCCAGTTCCAGGTTTCCGTTGGCATACAGCAGTGCGCCCGAGGCGATGCCCACCAGCAGGGAGGTGTACACCTCCTTGGTGTTCAGGGCCAGCACAATGGCGATGACCGGCGGCAGCAGCGAGAAGAAGGTGCTGTACACCGCACAGGTGTAGGTAGACGGGTCGGCGATCTTGCCGGGAGTGGCTGCCGTGCACCACAGCAGCAGGGCAAACACGAACAGTGCCGCCGCCCAGGACAGATTCTTGTTTTTCATAATGATTCCTTTTCGTTTCAGGCGATTCGTTCCGGCAGCGTATCAGGCCCCGTGCTGCGGGGCAGACTATCCCCACGGAATGCAAAAGGGGAGTGGGGCCGTGCCGGATTACAAAGCGATGTATTTTGAGCTGTTCCGCGCCAGCGTGCAGGCCGTACAGCTGCTGCAGGACGCACAGGCCCACGCCGAACAGCAGCTGCTGGCCGAGGACCCGCCGCCGCTGCGGCTGGAGCCGGAAGAACTCCCTCCGTCAAAGAGGGAGCCTTAGCCTTCCCCCTTGGGGGAAGCCTTTTTCAGTTCTTCTTTGCCTCCGCCTTGGCCGCAAACTTGTCGTTGTGGATCACAAAGCGCTCGTGGGTGCCGCCGCCCACAGGGCCTTTTTCGTCGTGCAGGGTCACCTTGAAGGTGAGCTTGCGGCCCTCCACGGCCACCAGCTCGCTCTCGCAGGTCACAGTCATGCCCACGGGGGTGGGAGCGGTGTGCTCCAGCTCCAGCTTCGTGCCCACGGTGCCGTCGCCCTCGGCCAGAGCCGGGACCACGCTCATCCAACAGGTCTTTTCGGCCAGGGCCACCAGGGCCGGGGTGGCAAACACGTCCAGCGTGCCGCTGCCCATGGTCTTTGCAGTGTTTGCAGCAGTGACAGACACGCTCTGCTCACCGCGGATGCCAAGTTCCAGTGTCATAAAAAATTCCCTCCTGTGCGTTTTGCGCAGTTTGTTGTTTTATACTTTTATAAGATACCACAGCTTGGCAAAGAATGCACCCACTTTGGCGCATTTTGTAAAAAATACCGTTTCGGTTTCCGGCTGTCTGTGCTATGATAGGCTCTGAAAGAGAGGGGACCTCCATGTCTGACTTCTGGAAATCCTATGACATCACCGCCGCCGAATACGGCGCGGGCTATGAGTGCTACCCGCTGTTCGGCACTGTCCATCTCATAGAGCTGGCGCTGTCGGCTTTGTTCCTTCTGGGCATGGTGTGGTGGTACCGCCGCAGCGCCCCGCGCACCCGGCGGCACATCCTGGTGGGGGTCACGGCGGCCCTGCTGGTGGACGAAGCCGCCCTGCTGCTGGGCATGGCCTGCACCGGCCAGTGGAACTGGAGCTATCTGCCGCTGCACCTGTGCAGCATCAACGTGTTCGTCTGCCTGTACAACACCCTCACCGACCGCAGCTGGTGCAAGGAGGAGCTGTACGCCCTGTGCATCCCCGGCGCGGCACTGGCTCTGCTGTGCCCCAGCTGGCGGGATGTGCCCGGGTGGTTCACCCTCATCAACCTGCACTCGGTCAGCATCCACGCCCTGCTGGTGCTCTACCCTGTGCTGCTGGTGGCGGGCGGATACCGCCCCAGCGTGCGCCGGGTGCCGCAGGTGCTGGCCTTTTTGTTCGGCTCGGCCCTGCCCATCTATTTCCTGAATAAGCCCCTGCACACCAACTTTTACTTTTTGAATAACCCCTACGGCAACGTCATCACCAGCACCTTCACCGCGTGGTTTGGTGAAAAATTCTACATTCTGGGCTTTCTGCCCGCCATCGCGCTGGCCCTTGTGCTGATGTACGCCCCCTGGGCAGCAGCCGGGAAGAAGCGTTGAGCCGCTCCGCCACCCGTCCGCTCCCGGTCCGCTTTCCAGCGGGCCGGGTTTTCTTTTTTCAATTTGCATCTTTTTGGCGTTTTGCGGTGTTTTTTCATCAATGCAGCGGGAATGTCAAAATTCTTCTGCAAAGGGCTTGACAGGCAGGCATGTGCGTGATATCATGAACACATGAACAGACGTTCATGTGATTTCATCCCGAAAGGAGATGCTTCCATGGCACAGCAGAACGAACCCCTCGTGCAGCCGGAAGAGCTGGACATGCCGGATGACGAAGTGCTGTACGAGCTGGCCGACCTGTTCCGGGTGTTCGGCGACTCCACCCGCATCAAGATCCTGTACGCCCTGCACGACAATGAGCTGTGCGTGCAGGACATTGCCAACGCCGTGCAGCTGAGCCAGTCGGCCGTGAGCCACCAGCTGCGGGTGCTCAAGGATTCCAAGCTGGTACGCTTCCGGCGGGAGGGCAAGACCGTGTACTACGCACTGGACGACGACCATGTGCGCAGCATCCTCTCTCTGGGGATGGACCATATCGAAGAATGATTTTCCGGGCTGCGGCCCGCACAAAAACAGAAAGGCTGGTATCTACGATGAAAAAGACCTACAAGATCGAAGTGGACTGCGCAAACTGCGCCCAGAAGATGGAGGACGCTGCCAACACCGTTGCCGGTGTGGAAAAGGCGACTGTCAGCTTCATGACCCAGAAGATGAAGGTGGAGTTTGCCGAGGGTGCCGACCCCCACGCCACCATGGAGAATGTGCTGTCCGCCTGCAAGAAGGTGGAGGACGACTGCGAGATCTTTGACATCTGACCTCTTCCGGTCCGGTTCCCGGCATCGCTGCCGGGCGGCAGCTCTCCCCCTGTGGGAGAGCCTTTCTTTCCTCTGCCGCCGGGCAGCGGAAAACTCCTCTTTTTCGTGGAAAAAACGGGCAGTTTTCAACACTTTCCACGCACTTTTCAACACTCTTCGCGGAAAACTCCAAAAAGAAACGTGGAAAAGCAAGTTTTCTGCGGGAAAATCCCGTGGAAAACACGGGGGAAAGGGTGGAAAATCCATTTTTTTGGGGAAAACCTGTTGAATTCCACTGCGTTTTCCCGTTTTTTCTCAGAACCGCCGCAATCTGACAAAAGGAGCGTTTTGTATGACCAAAAAGCAAAAAAAGAGCCTGCAGCAGATCCTGATCGCGCTGGCCCTTGTGATCCTGCTCAAGCTGCTGCTCCGTGTGCTGCCGGCACTTCCCACCCCGGTGGAGCTGCTGCTCTACCTCATCCCGTACCTTGTGGTGGGCAAGGACGTGCTGCGCAAGGCCATCAAGGGCGTCAAGAACCGCCAGCCCTTTGACGAGTGCTTCCTGATGGCGGTGGCTACCGTGGGTGCCTTTGCCCTGGGCGACTATGTGGAAGGCTGCGCCGTTATCCTCTTTTACCAGATCGGCGAGCTGTTCCAGAGCGTGGCCGTGGGCAAGAGCCGCCAGAGCATCTCCAGCCTGATGGACATCCGCCCGGACTACGCCAACATTGAGGGCGAGGACGGCAAGCTGGAGCAGGTGGACCCCGATGACGTGGAGATCGGCACCGTGATCGTGGTGCAGCCCGGCGAGCGGGTGCCCATTGACGGTGTGATCGTAGAGGGCACCTCCGCCCTGAACACCGCCGCCCTGACCGGTGAGAGCCTGCCCCGCGACGTCCAGACCGGAGACGAGGTCATCAGCGGCTGCGTGAACATGACCGGCCTGCTGAAAGTCAGGACTACCAAGGAATTCGGCGAGTCCACCGTCTCGAAAATTCTCGATCTGGTGGAAAATTCCAGCATGAAAAAGGCCCGTGCCGAAAACTTCATCACCCGCTTTGCCCGGGTATACACCCCGGCTGTCTGCTACGGTGCGCTGGCGCTGGCCTTCCTGCCTCCCATCGTGCTGCTGCTGATAGGCCAGCCTGCCCGCTTTGGGGACTGGATCTACCGCGCTTTGACCTTCCTGGTCATCAGCTGCCCCTGCGCACTGGTCATCAGCATTCCGCTGAGCTTCTTCGGCGGCATCGGCGGTGCCTCCACCTGCGGCATCCTGGTCAAGGGTTCCACCTATCTGGAAGAGCTGGCCCGCACCGGTGTTGTGGTGTTCGATAAGACCGGCACCCTGACCCAGGGTACCTTTAAGGTGACCGGCATCCACCCGGCAAACGGCGTCAGCGAGGAGCAGCTGGTGGAAGCCGCTGCTCTGGCCGAGAGCTGGTCCAAGCACCCCATCTCCCTGAGCATCAAGGCCGCCTACGGCAAGGAGATCGACACCTCCCGCGTGACCGACGTGGAGGAGCTTGGCGGCCACGGCGTGACCGCCAAGGTGGACGGCAAGCCCGTTGCCGCCGGCAACGCCCGTCTGATGGAGCGGCTGGGCCTTTCTGCCCCCGCCGTCAGCGAGACCGGCACCGTCGTGCACGTTGCCATCGACGGCAGATACGCCGGTTGCCTGCTCATCGCCGACGTGGTCAAACCCCACAGTGCCGAGGCCATCCGGGCCCTGAAGGCCGCCGGAGTGCGCAAGACCGTCATGCTCACCGGCGATGCCGAGCCGGTGGCCAAGGCCGTTTCTGCCCAGCTGGGTCTGGACGAATACCACGCCGGTCTGCTGCCCGGCGACAAGGTGGACCAGATCGAGAAGCTGATCGCCGAAAAGAAGCCCAAGGAAAACCTCGCCTTCGTGGGCGACGGCATCAACGACGCCCCGGTGCTGTCCCGCGCCGATGTGGGCATCGCCATGGGTGCCCTGGGCTCCGACGCCGCCATTGAAGCCGCCGACGTGGTGCTGATGGACGATGACCCGGCCAAGATCGCACTGGCCATGCGCATCGCCCGCCGCACCCTGCGCATCGTGTACGAGAACATCGTGTTCGCGCTGGCGGTCAAGTTTGCCTGCCTGCTGCTGGGTGCCATCGGTATGGCCAGCATGTGGACAGCCATCTTTGCCGACGTGGGCGTCATGGTCATTGCCGTGCTCAACGCCACCCGCGCCCTGTACACCAAAGATCTTGTCAAGAAGAGCCACCCGTAACGCTGCTGCTTTCCATAAAAAATGCCTGACCGCCAACGACAGCGGTCAGGCATTTTTGTGTTTTCCGGGGTTCAGATGTCCCACAGCTCCGGGGCAGAGGTGGACACTGCCGAGGCACCGGCCCGCATGGCGGCCATGACGTCGGCCTTGTCCCGCAGCAGACCGCCCGCGATCACCGGCACCCGGGTGCGGGTACTGATCTCGGTGATGACCCGGGGCATGATGCCGGGCAGGATCTCCACAAAGTCCGGCTTGCCCTGTTCCAGCTGGCCGGAAAGGTTGTTCAGGGAAAGGGAGTCCAGGATGAACGCCCGCTGGATGGTCAGCAGGCCCTGATGGCGCGCCCGCCGGATCAGGGACGGGTGGGTGGAAATGATACCGTCCGGGTGGCACAGCGCAATGAGGGAATTCACGGCAACTTCCCGCGCCGAAAGGCCGTCCACAAGGTCGATGTGCACGACGGCCAGCTTTCCGGCCGCGTGGATGCGCCGGACCAGCTCCCCCACATTGAGCAGGGTGCTCGCCAGCAGAAAGACCGTGCTGCAGGGCGAGGCCAGGGCGGCCGTCAGAGCGTCATCCGTCTTGACGGCTGCGATCACCGGCTCGTCCAGCAGAGTTTCAGCAAGTGGATGCATCGGGCAGGACTCCTTTTCTCTCAGATGGTTCTCATTATCGCACAAAGGGGCCGCACTGTAAAGTGCAGCCCCAGTCTGCGGTTGTGCTTATGCCTGGAAATAGATCGCGGTGTTGGCCACGGTCATCATGGTCATCAGGATGGTATTCAGGAAGGCCGCAACGTACACGCTGCCGGTCTTTTTGTACAGGTACTTGGCCAGGCAGGATGCAATGGCCAGCGAGGGCACCAGCGCAAACAGCAGGATGCCGCCAAGGGCCTGTCCCGGGTAGAAGGCAACGCCGGTACGGAACAGGGTGCCGTACTGCAGCACCAGCCAGAGGAGGATGCCGCCCATATTGGTCAGAGCAGCCAGCAGGTAGCCCCAGCCGCCCTGCAGCTTTTCGCTGCTGGTGTTGGAGATGGCGGCGGCGCCGCTGACAAAGTAGTACACAAAGAAGAACGGCATATACTTGACCGCCGCCGGGATGGCGCTGGCTTCAAAGGTCTTGAAGGCGAAGGTCCAGATGCGGAAGTCGGTCTTGAAGATGGCATCCACGGCAAACAGGCAGGCGTAGGCGATCACGCTCACCAGCAGTGCCACGCAGAAGGCTGCAGCCACAGACACCGGCTTTGCGGCAATGCCGTACTGTTCCAGCGTGATACCCTTCTGCTTGCGGCCGCCGAACAGGTAGACGCAGACCATGGTCACGATGGAGATGCAGGCGCAGATGAGAGCCCAGGTCACGATGCTGTTGACGGTGGGGCCCTGCCAGGTGGCATTGGTCTCGAAGATGTTCTTGGTCACCAGCACACGCAGGACGATGGAAGCGATCAGGACGCACACCGAGCCGGACAGCCAGGTCTTGCGGTCGTCCTCGGTGCTGCGGGCTGCCAGAACGATGCCCACCACCGACAGGAGCAGGGCAATGTCACTGGCGTAGCGCATCCAGCGGATGGGCTCTGCGGTCAGACTGCCGTCGTACACGGCGGGGAAGATGATGGCCGGGATCAGCATACCCACCACGAACAGGCTGATCGTGCCAAGCTTGCCGGACAGGGTGCCGACGGCCGGAGTGGGTGCTGCGACGGCCTGCTTTGCATTGGACAGGAAGGGCAGCTTCATCAGCAGCAGGGCAAGAGGTGCCAGCATGAGCAGGAAGCCCACCAGAGCGACCAGCTCAAAGACTTCTTTCCAGTACCAGATCTGGCTGGTGGAAGCAATGTTCTGCACCAGACCGGACTGGTCGGCAAATGCAGTGGCGTAGAACTCGATGGCATCCTTGGTGGAAGCCTTGGAGAAGTGGTTCCAGGGGTGGATCTCACGCGGCTGGTAAATGATGCGCTGGCCGCCATCCGAGCCGGTGTACCAGGTGTCAGCCTGCGGAGCTTCCTGCTCCAGCAGGGTCTTGCCAGCGGTGGTGGCAACATAGTCCTTGTGGTAGACGGTGCCGCTCTTCGTGGGAGGCTCGTCGGCCGCAAAGAAGAACTCGTCGTACTGGCCGCAGATCTTGCCGATGGTGCGTCCGCCGAAGGTGGCAACTGCAGCCTCTTCGTCCAGGCTCAGGTAGGAGGTCCAGGAGTAATCGGCACCCATGCTCAAACCGGCCTTGATGATGCGGTAACCGGCGGCAGCGTAGTTCTGCTCATCCAGATAGATGGCCATCTCGGAGGAGAAGCCGCCCATGGAGTGGCCGCTGACCGCGATCTGACCGTTGCCCTGTGCATCCTTGGCAACGTAGTCCTGGCTGTACATGTACTGTGCGGCATCCCACAGCGAAGTGGGCCAGAAGTTGAAGAAGCCGCCGGTATTGTCGGCGTTCCCGTGGGAATGGCCGTGGTCATACATATCCAGTGCCAGCACGACATAGCCGCGGCGGGACATCTCGATGGCGGTCTCGTCCTGCATCTCGGCACTGTTCAGGTAGCCGTGGGTGGTCACGATGGTGGGGTGCGGGTTGGAGGCGTCCACGCCCTTGGGCATGTACAACAGGCCCGAAAGGGTGCCGGAGTCGGTATCAAAGGAAATGCGGGAGACCTTGACCTTGTAGAATGAGGTGTTGAACATCTGGGCAAAAATGCTGCCCAGCAGCATCAACGCCACAGCGATCGCCAGCACAACGACCGTGCGCGAACGCTTTTCGGTGGCCTTTGCGGTGCTTTTCATGGGGATCCTCCTTCTTTTTTCAGAGACATGCCCGGCGGCTGCACTTCCAGAACCAGCCCCCGGAACAGATGTGAACGGGCGGACAAGGGGTGCGATGGGAACAAAAAATGGGGACGCACTGCGGTCGTGTGGCACAGTGCATCCCCATCTCAATTCTCTTGGGATGCTTTCAGTATACCATTTCTCAACGGTTTGTCAACAGACAATTCACAAATTCGTTATTTTTTGTTGGAAGTAGTCAAAGTCCAGACAAATTCTTTTAATGCTCTGCCCAGTCACTGCTGCGGCCCACGGCCTTGTGCCAGCCGGACAGCAGCCGTGCGCGCTCGGCCTCCGGCATAGCGGGGGTAAAGGTCATGTTGCAGTGCCACAGGCTGCGGATCTCGTCCCGGTCCTTCCACACGCCGGTGGCAAGGCCGGCCAGATAGGCAGCGCCCAGGGCCGTGGTCTCCCGGATGGCCGGGCGCAGAACGTCCTTGTTCAGGATGTCGGCCTGGAACTGCATCAGGAACTGGTCGCGGGAAGCACCGCCGTCCACCTTCAGGGAGGTGATGGGCACACCGGTGTCCTTTTCCATGGCGGCCACAAGGTCGGCGCTCTGGTAGGCGATGGACTCCTCCGCCGCCCGGATGATGTGGTTCTGGGTGGTGCCGCGGGTGATGCCCACGATGGCACCGCGGGCGTACATATCCCAATAGGGCGCGCCGAGACCGGTGAAGGCGGGCACGATGTAGATGCCGCCGTTGTCCGGCACCTTCTGGGCATAGTATTCGGCGTCGCGGCTCTCCTGGATCATCCGCAGGCCGTCGCGCACCCACTGGATGACGGCACCGCCCACAAAGACACTGCCCTCCAGAGCATACTCCACCTTACCGTTCAGGCTGATGCCGATAGTGGAGATCAGGCCGTTCTGGCTGCGGCAGATGGTGTCACCGGTGTTCATCAGCAAGAAGCAGCCGGTGCCGTAGGTGTTCTTGGCCTCACCCTTGGCAAAGCACCCCTGCCCGAACAGTGCAGCCTGCTGGTCCCCGGCAATGCCGGCCACCGGCACCTGCACCCCGCACAGGTCGGTGGTGCCGTAGACCTCGCTGGAATCCGCCACGCGGGGCAGGATGCAGCGGGGGATATCCAGCGCTTTGAGCAGGGTGTCGTCCCAGTCCAGGGTGCGGATGTTGTAGAGCATGGTGCGGCTGGCGTTGGTGCGGTCGGTCACATGCACCTTGCCGCCGGTGAGCTTCCACACCAGCCAGGTGTCCACGGTGCCGAACAGGATCTCGCCCGCCTCGGCCCGCTCCCGCGCGCCGGGCACGTTATCCAGGATCCACTTGATCTTGGTGGCGGAAAAATAGGCATCCGGCATCAGGCCGGTATTCTCGCGGATGTATTCCGTCATGCCGGGCTGCTGCACCAGCTCGTCCACCAGCGGGGCGGTGCGGCGGCACTGCCAGACGATGGCATTGTAGATGGGGCGGCCGGTGGCCTTTTCCCACAGGATGGTGGTCTCGCGCTGGTTGGTGATGCCGATGGCGGCAATGTCATGGACATCCACGCCGCTCTGGGCCACCACCTAGTTCTTCACGCCATACTGGGTGGACCAGATCTCCATGGGGTTGTGCTCCACCCAGCCCTGCTGCGGGTAGATCTGCTCAAACTCCCGCTGCTGCACCGCGATGATGTTCTGCTCGTTGTCAAACAGGATGGCGCGGCTGCTGGTGGTTCCCTGGTCCAGTGCAAGAACATACTTTGTCGACATGGTTCAACGACCTCCGTTTCGCTCAGGGGCGGTTTTACAGGTCCCGTGTGGCTACGACATCCACACCGGTGCCGCAGACGTCGGTCAGCACGACCTGCCTGGTGCGGATGGGTGCGTGCAGCGTGACGCCGTCCAGCGCAGCCATGACCTGCACGATCTTTTCTTTGGGCACCGCCTGCGCGGTCTTGACCGGGCAGCGCGGATAGCGCCCGCCCTCGGCCCGCACCGTACTGGTCAGGATACGGGTGGGGTGGGTCAGTTCTTCCTTGCCATAGGCGGCACCGTTAGGGCAGGCATTGCCGGTTACATTATAATCGTTTTCCGGGTCCACCTGCAAGTGGCAGCCACGGGGGCAGCAGATACAAATGATCTCACGCTTTTTGTTCATTTTGCTACGACCTCCTCTACTGCAACGGTCAGCGGGCCGTCGGCCTTTGCCAGCAGGACCCCGGGCAGGGTGATGTGCTCCATCTCGCCGGGTGCCATCCGCTGGCGCTTGAACCGGGCCAGCTGCTTCTCCCCGCAGGTGATGGTGATCTGGCTGGGGCCGTAATTCTGCCGCACCCGGAACGAGATCTCCACACCCTTGTCCACGTCCGCCGGGCGCACCCGCTGGGGGACGGTATAGCCCACGCCATTGCCCGGGACAAGGTCCAGCACGGCCGCGTCCGGGGTCTCACCGTGGAGCACATAGGCGGCGGCTGCGGCTCCGGCCCGGTCGCTCTCGCCGGAAACAAAGTCCACCAGATCGTGCACATGCACCACGTTGCCGCAGGCAAACACGCCGGGAATGCCGGTCTCCATGTTCTCGTAGACCACGGCTCCCTTGGTGTGGGGGTCCATCGGGATGCCGGCCTGCCGGGTCAGCTCGTTTTCCGGGATCAGGCCCACACTGAGCAGGATGGTGTCCACGTCAAACTCCATCTCGGTGCCCGGAATGGGGCGGCGGTTCTCGTCCACCTTGGCCACAATGGCCTTTTCCACCCGGGTATCGCCCTGAATGTCCACGATGGTGTGGGACAGGTACAGCGGGATGTCAAAATCCTGCAGGCACTGCACAATGTTGCGGGTCAGGCCGCCGGAATAGGGCATGACCTCCACGCAGGCCAGCACCTTGGCCCCTTCCAGCGTCATCCGCCGGGCCATGATCAGACCGATGTCACCGCTGCCCAGAATGAGCACCCGTTTGCCTACCAGATAGCCCTCCATGTTGACATAGCGCTGGGCGGCACCGGCGGTGTAGATGCCGGCCGGGCGGGTGCCCGGGATGCCGATGGCCCCGCGGGTGCGCTCCCGGCAGCCCATGCAGAGGATGACGCTCTTTGCTTCGAGGATCTGGTAGCCCTTCTCCTTGCTGACACAGTGGATCTTTTTATCCGGCGTGACCTCCAGCACCATGGTGCCCAGCTCCACCCGGACGCCGGTGGAACGCAGCATTTCAATGTAGCGCCCGGCGTACTCCGGGCCGGTGAGCTGCTCGCCGAAACGGTGCAGCCCGAAGCCGTTGTGGATGCACTGGTTCAGGATGCCGCCCAGCTCGTTGTCACGCTCCAAAATCAGAATATCGCGCAGGCCGTGCTGCCATGCGCTGTAGGCTGCGGCAAGGCCTGCAGGGCCGCCGCCGACGATGACCAGATCAATCATGGTTGGTTCCCTCCTGCTTGGTTTCGCACAGTAAGACGTTGCTGCCTGCCTTGTCCTGCAGGACGTCCAGCGGGTCGATGCCCCGCGTCCGGCTGATGAGCTCCAGCACCCGGGGCCCGCAGAAGCCGCCCTGACAGCGGCCCATCCCGGCGTTGCAGCGGCGCTTGACGCCGTCGATGGTGGTGGCCGGGATCTCGGTGTGCAGGGCGTCCAGGATCTCGCCCTCGGTGATGGTCTCGCAGCGGCAGATTACCCGGCCGTAGGCGGGGTTCCGGGCAATGAGCTTTGCCTTTTCTTCCGGCGGCAGCTCCTTGAACCGCACCCGGGTGCGGCCGTCCCGGTAATCCGTTTTGGCCGCAGGCAGATTCCCGTGGCCTTCCAGAATGCGGACCACCTCTTTGGCAACAGCCGGTGCGCTGGACAGGCCCGGCGATTTCATACCGGCCAGGTCGATGAAGCCGGGTGCACCTTCCGCCTCGCCGATGACGAAATCCCCGGTGTCCACATTGGCGCGGACGCCTGCAAAGTTGCGGATGGACTCGCCGAAGCGGATGTCCGGCACGCTGCGGCGTGCGGCCGCGCTGACAAAGGCCAGCCCGGCGGCGGTGCAGGCGGTGTTGTCGCCCGCCACCGGCTCGGCATTAGGTCCGACGATCAGGTTGCCGTGAACGGTAGGTGCCACCAGCACGCCCTTGCCGTTTTCGTTGGGGCACTGGAAGATGACATGCTGCACCCGCGTGCCTTCCGATTTGTCCAGAAGGTAATATTCGCCGCGGGTGGGCTGGATGGTGAACCGGTGCGGAGCGGCCATGTCGTGCACGGCATCGGCCCGGATGCCGGCGGCGTTGACAACGTAGCGGGCCTCCACCACGCCGGACGGCGTGGTCAGCGCCCAGCCGGACGCGGTTTTCTGAATGCCGGTGACCGGGCTGCTGAGGTGGAGTTCCACCCCGTTGCGCACCGCCACCTCCGCCATGGCCAGCGCATATTCCCACGGGCTGACGATGGCCGCGCTGGGTGCATACAGCGCTCCGGCCACCTCCGGCGAAAGACCGGGCTCCATGGCCCGTGTTTCCTCTGCCGACAGCAGCCGGATGCCCGGCACCCCGTTGGCAAGGCCGTTTTCGTACAGCTTCTGCAGATGCGGCAGCTCCGCCGGGCTGAGGGCCAACACCAGACTGCCGCACTGCCGGTACGGCACATCCAGCCGGGCACAGATCTCTTTGGCCAGTGCAACGCCCTCCACATTGAGCCGTGCCATCCGGGTGCCCGGCTCGGGGTCGTACCCAGCGTGCAGAATGGCACTGTTGGCCTTGGTGGTGCAGTCGGCCACATCGTTCTCGGCCTCAAAAATTGCAGTGTGCAGCGGATAATGCGAGAGCTCATAGGCGGCAGCCGCGCCAACGACACCGCAGCCGATGATTGCTACATCCAGCATAAAAACCTCCTGATCTTCTGCCTGTCACAGCATGCTCGTTTGCGTAGCGGGAACAAAAAAGAGCAGAGCAAACAAAAGGGAACAGGCTCCCTCTTGTTTGTTCTGCTCAATTCTCTGAACAAACACTTGATGGCTTTATCATAATGCAGATTGCACAAAATGTCAAGCATTTGTGGAAAATAAATGCATCTTTCGTGTCGGAACGGTTCAGGACTTGCGCAGCAGGTCGGTGAACCAGGCGCTGACCTGACGGTAGATCTCCGGGTCTGTGACCGACAGGTCGAACGGATAGGTCCCGTCCTCGGCCAGCACGGCACAGGCCGCCCGGACCTTCTGCATGGCCTGCGGATCAAAAGCCTTATCCCGCCGCCCGGAAAGGCAGTTCATCAGGACGTCATCCTTCCAGCTCAGCAAGAACTCAAATGCTTCTGTGTTGTTCATTCCAAAATTGCTCCTGTCAGATGGGTTTCCTCAGCGGCAAGGTCTGCCGCCATGGCGTTCAGGATGCTCTGCAGCGCGGGCCGGACATCCGCCGTGTCCAGGATCAGCCCGGCTGCGTGGGGGTGACCGCCGCCGCCAAAGGGCAGGAAGTAGCGGCTCACATCCAGTTCCGTTTCGTTCGTGCGGGCAGAAAAGCGCCAGTGGCCGGGCCCCTGTTCCAGAGCGGCCAGCGCGATGCGGATATCCGAGCAGTCCGCCATCTGGTAAGCAGCCTTCTTCATGTCCTCATAGGACACCTGCAGTTCCGCAGCCTGCGCCGCGCTCAGGCACAGATATCCCACCCTGCCGTCGGCGGCAGTCCGGGCCTGTGCAAGCAGTCCGCCCTGATGGCAGCATTCGCGCAGGGTGCGCACATCCATCGTCTTGACCAGCTCGTCGTGGTCCACCCCGCCGAACAGAAGTTTTGCCGCGACGCCCAGCGTCCTTCCGCCGGAAATGTGCGAAAAGCGGCGGGTATCGTGCAGGATGCCCAGGTACAGGTAATCTGCCGCTGTGCGCAGCCCCTGCTCATGCGCACGCTGCGCCACAGGGACCAGCTCGTCCGAATCCATCATCTGGGCGATCATCTCCGCGCAGGAGGAAAGCGGCTCGATGCAGCCGATGTCCCCGTAACCAGTATTGGTTTCGTGGTGGTCCAGCGTCACCCGGACCGCTGCCCGCCGGAACCATTCCTCACCGGCAATGGCAACATAGGGCCTGTCCTTCGGGACGCGCCCTTCCAGCAGTGCAAAGGGGTCAAACGTCGTGTCCTGCTCCACATAATTCTGCACCCCTTTGGCAAGGCCCGGGGCCGTGTAGGGGATGATTTCCCGGAACTTGCAGGGGAAATTCTCCCGCAGGTAATAGGCAACGCCCATGACCGAACCGACGGCGTCCCCGTCCGGGTTGATGTGGCCCAGGATCACTGCCGTGTCGACCTCCGTGTTGCACAAGGTCATAAAAAGCTCTCGCAGGGTCTTGTAGGTTTCCATCCGTCT
>ENA-ORKV01001583-ORKV01001583.1-human-gut-metagenome-genome-assembly--contig:-NODE-1583-length-16638-cov-2.593805_pt1 | contig 16638 bp, 17 predicted proteins | sample MGYA00243058_ERZ508805 | MGnify/ENA primary metagenome ERZ508805 (study PRJEB26277, sample SAMN04329770) | human gut metagenome | biome: human-associated habitat | host: Homo sapiens | place: USA... | reverse complement strand
CAATACATTCTTCTAAAAGATCACGGAGCTGCTCATCAATCTTTTTTTCATATTCAGGCAGATAACAAAGAACTGGCCGGTCTTCTTTATCCAGAAACATAGATTCCAAATCTAATTTTAAATGATCCAGCTCTAACAGATAGGAAGCTACCTGTTCAAAAACTTCCAAAAGATACGCAAAAAACAATTTCGGTTCTAACATAGAAATCCTGTCTTTTAACTTTGTGTAAATACCTGTTTCATAATAATAATATTCTTCTCCATCTTCGATCCGGAATTCACATGGAAGAAGACACGGAAGTGTATGATTGTAAAGAATATTTTTTTCATACGTTAATTTCTGTTCTTTTTTAACAACATAATAACTGGAAAAACCTTCTCTAATCCATTGCTCCTTCAAGTGCATTCCACCTCCTGATCTGATCGATCTCAAAATCTCCCTGCGCCTGATCATTTCCTTCATATTCAAACAAGCGGATTCCAAACATACTTAAGAAATCACCTGCCATAACTGCTGATCTTGTCTTTATTTTTGCTGAAACTCTAAGCGGTGTTGTCGATACTCTAACCAAACTTACTTCTGCCATAAACAGATGCCTTCGCAATTGTTCTTTTATCTCTTTTTCAGCTTTTGCATTTCCTGATTTGTTTGACGATATCACATTTCCAGTGATCAACTTTTGATTTACTTTCTGATACGACAACTTTCCCGTATCATACTCTGCCCCTGTAATTTTAACATCTGCCGCTTTCTGCACTGCTTCTTCCATGATTCCTTGTGCGATCCCACAGTTCATAAAATAAAACAGATAGCTAAAAAACATCCATAGCACCATCAAAATGATCGGAAGCAGCGCACTGATTTCAACCGTCATGTATCCCCCTGTTTTGCGCATCTCGTGCATGGCCTCATCCCCTTTAATGTACTTAGATCTACTTGTTTGACTGTTCTTTTTAACCCGCTGCAGCCAAGATCCGTGTGATAAGATTCCCCTTCTTTTGCGATATATACACAGGAAAAATCACCTTTTTCATGCTTGGTGCATTTATCACATGGCTTGTATTGTGTCCGCTTGTTTCTATATTTTTCTACATCTTCGTCAACAGAAATATCCAATGACAGATGTGTACAAGAGAGATCTTTATGATACACCGCTTCATGCGGCGTGATATAGACATAGCCTTTTTTTAATTCATCTCCGTCTGGTACATATCCTGTCATGGATTTTTGCCTTACACTTTGCTCATAAGATGCTATATGTGTTGATAAAAACGGCATTGTTTTGCGAATATAATAACGCACAGATACGATATATTCCCCTTTAGAGGTCAATGTCAGTCTACACGCCGCTGCCGCTCCTGCACTTCCTCCGATCAAATCCGAATGATCTAAAAACTTACGGTTTACCGCTGCCAGAAAAGCTACCTTGGCACTAAATCCTGATAAGTCACTTCCAGATTTTTTCTTCTGCCTGATGCGATATTCATTAACTGCAGCCCTCTTTGCTGCCTCACAAGCACCATGAGAAATCTGTTGGTGGATCATCAAAATCTCTCCTGCACTTGTAAGCATCAAAAGAACGATCAAAAAAATGGGGACGATCAGACTCGCTTCCAATGTCATTGCACCTTCCTCATTTCCATAAAGATCTGAGGCAGAGGAAGATGCTCTCTTGGATTTTTTTACGACGATCTTGTTGTTATTGTTATCATTTTGAACCGGATTCACCTTTGAGAAATGTTTTTGACAAGAGAACATCTTTCTCTGCCCCCTTTCTTTCATTTTGATCATTTAAATTTTAATACGTTACATATCGATACATTTTAAGATCTGTATATGTTGCGAATGGCAAGATCATTCCACCAAATCCGAGTTTTTTCAACTTCAGATTCTGCGTGATCTTGTAAGAAGAAATGCATTGATCCAATTTAAAATCTGACACTTTTCTTCGGATATTTTGTTCCATCAGATCCATCATTCGGAAATATTTTTGACGTTTATCTTTTTGTGATATCAACAGTAATAACAAATAATCCTCGTACGCCATTCCCTGTTTCACAGGTTTTCTCTTGCAATTTAACGTTGCCAGTCCTGCAAAAGAAAGCTGCCAGTCTGCAGATGTTTTTACTGCTGGGATTTTTTTACCATCTGCAAGATTTCTTACATCGATCACTGATTCCCCATAAGCAAGTGCTAGTAATAACAGGTTCTTTGCAACCGCAACTGCTGGTGGAAATCCTGTAACTCCAAGAATTGACGCTGCTAACAATGCTGCTTCTTTTTCTTTGGCTGGATCTTGATATACACAAGCTGCATTCATCACAAATCTAAGTGCGATCATCCTCCAGAAAACCATTCCAAGATTCTCTTTTTCCGAATCTTTCCCTGCGATCAAGTATTCAATCTCATATTTAATCCCGTCTTTTTTTGTTGTATCTGTCAGAAAATGAAAATATTTTGTTGCATATAAAACTACCGGTAATTCACTTGCAAAGGAATCCGTTGATGCTGTTTTTTCGAATTCATCTAATTCTTTTTCCACATCTTTTCGGTTCATAAAATTCCATGCACTCTGCTTTGTTGTGTCTTTTTTGCCATAGACAATATTAATTGGAAGATCTGACACTTTTTTCTCTCCCATGATCAATGGGACCGAGCCTTCTTTTAACAATTTCATAAATCCTTTTCTCGGATCTTTTTTTACTGGTTCTGATGTTAGTGTTTTTTCATTTTCCGTTTCTTCTGCTTCTTCTTCCTCTTTTTGAATCTGATCCTTAATTCCTGAGAGCTCATTTTTCTGGTCTTCTCCAACCTTGATCTTTTTGGTCAAGTTTTTCAAAATATCCCCTGCTGCTTCATATTGCATCTGCTGCCGAATCTGATATTTTAAAACTTCTCCTTTTTGTGCCGACAGATCAAGTATATCTGAAATTTTTGTACTTCCTGTTTGAAAGCGAAAAGGATCTCCATTCTGATCCAGACTTTCTTTCATGCGGTCTGAAAAATCTGTTTCGATCTTCTTGTGATATCTTGGATCCATCGCATAAATATGATACATATCCGCAAGCTCTTTCTGATAATTTCCTTTTGTATGAGAAAGCCCAGACATATAAATACCCATCGCCTTTCCCCTCGCTGTATACATATAGATTCCTTCCACACATACGCTGATCAACAGTAAAAAAACAAGAAATAACATTGCAAGAAATGCACTCATACTACCTTGCTCATCCCGGATCATTTGACTTGTCCTGTTTTACTAGTGATCGTTTTAAAAATGCTATCAACGACTTTCTTGATCTGCGTCTGGAAAATAATGACGAGTCCGATCAAAACTACAATGATCAAAATCACCTCAACAACACCCATTCCTGATTCATCTTTAAAAAAATGCTTTAGAAAATTTTTCATATGTTTTACCCCCTGACCTTTTATGAAAATGTAGATAGTGCTGGAAACATCAATAATACTAAAATAACAACCAACATTACCATCATCGGTGCGAGCAGTTTTGTGCTTGCTTGTTCTCCTTTCCTTTTTGCATGTTCTTTTTTCTCAAAAAAAGCTCCTTCTTCCTCTTCTTTTAACCTTAGAAACAGATCCGTTGAACCTCTTGTAATACTCTGTACGAGCAGAACAGATAATTTTTGATAAGAAGACAACCCAATCTTTTTGCCCATCTCACCAAATGCTTTTGTCTGTGGAACTCCAAATGAAATCTGTCTGCATGTTTTTTTGATCTGTTCATATACGAAGATTTCTTTTTTGTTTCCTCTTCTTTGTTCTTTCTCGTATTCCGTCGCTACTGCTTCCAATGCAGCCACCACACTCATTCCTGTCCCCAGAAATAAGATCAGATGTTCTATGATCTGTGGATACTCCGCCATAGATTGTTCCAATGTCTGTATTCTTTGTTCCTTATATTTTTCATTTTCGTGATACCAGAAAAATATGATCACTGCAATCCCAAGAAATAAAATTGCAGGAATCTGACTTTCCTTCGTAATATGTTTTTCTTCCAATTTCTTAAGATCTGCAATGATCTTTTGTTTTTCTGATACCTTTTTCCCTGAATTCCCAGGAACTACACAGACAGGAATCTTTAAGATCCTTACTTCTCCTTGACATTCCATCCTTGCATTAAGATTCAACAGATAGTCTTTTTTGACATTCTTCGAAAACACATTGCCTTCTTCATCGATGACTGTAGGATCATCACTCTGCCATTGTACCGCAATATTTTCCCCAGGTATCTTTACTGGCATTTCAAGATTTCGTTCCACTTCATTTAATGATTTGTTTTTCGCCACAAGATGTTTCCTTAAATAAGCTTCTCCTCTGTCAAATGCCTGCGTGATCTGGGCTTTTGTATATCCTTTTGGATGAATCTCCAAGGTGTAAATATCATCATCGCTTTTTGTTTTAATACGAATCTGTTGCTCTGTAACTTCGCCGCCCGTTTCATCTCTCGTGATCAGAATTCTACGGTCCTGACTGATATAAAAGATTATGGTCAGAAAAAGAACGATAAGAAAAATAACAGTCGCCACGCTTATGATCTTCACCTGTTCATACAGACTCTTCCTTACTTTCTCATCTAATTGTTTCTTTGTTCCTATGAAACAGGATCCTATCTCTGCTTTTCTTTTTTCTTTGAGTTCTTCTGGAAGTTTTTCCACGATCTTATTAATCCATTGAAACTTAAATTTCAATCTCAGTCACCCTCTCTGCCCATATATCTGCGATCCACAGACATAAAAGAGAAATCACTGCGACTAAAACTCCGGCAAAACTCTCATACAGTATGTCGAAATATCCAGGATTTGAAATCCTTACATAAAGGAGAATAAAATATGGCATGACAGACATGATCTTTTTCTCCATTTGTTTTGCCGCGATCATCGTGTGAATCTCTTCTTTTGTCTGGATTGCCTGACTTAAATGTTCTATCGTATTTTCCGTGATCTCAATCAGATTCCCACCACTTTTTTTCGCAATTGATATGACCTGTGCAAACTGATAAAATTCTTCCAGACCTACATGTTCCGCCATATCAAAAAGCAGATTATCCACAGGTTCGTTCATTTTGAGCTTGTTTATCAACAATTGAAGTTCTTTTGCCAACAAACTGTGTTCTTCATACATCTCCAGATCATTTTTTGCTGTTTTCAATGCATTTCCAATAGAAATCATCATTTCACGGAATTCCTTTCGCAGCTTTTTCTTCTCCCGATGCACCTTATGAATTCTTTGTTGTTTCATAAAAACAAACAAATATGGAATCAAAAGAATCGCAAATGCAATTCGGTCAAAAAACAGCCATGCGATCATCACGATATAGCAAATTCCCTTAACCAACTCTTGCTTCTCATATTTCCACAGGCTGATCTCTTGCTTTAAAAGATTCCATAAGTTTCCGATATGCTTCATACTGACCATACTCCTTTAACTTCTTCTGATCACATAATTCTGATCTCATTGTAAGTTCATCATCTTCATTCATCTCAAACAACGGATGTAATGCTACCTGACTCGCCGCCATACCAGTAATCTCTGCAATCTCCATCAGATTTCGACTTCCGTCAAAGCTTCTTCCAAGATGAATGATCACATCGATTGCAGATGCCATCTGCCCACGGATCGCCTCTACTGGCATATCGACTCCCATCAAGACCATCGTTTCGATTCGCTTAAGCATATCTTTACAGCTGTTCGCATGTCCTGTCGAGATGCTTCCATCGTGGCCTGTATTCATTGCATTTAACATAGACAAGGCTTCTTCGCCTCGCACTTCTCCGACGATGATCCGGTCTGGCCGTGAACGTAATGCCGCTTTGATCAGTTCTTTCATATCGACCTGATTTTCCCCCGCTGCATTCGCATTCCTCATCTCTAACCGGACCAGATTATCAATCCCATTAAGTTTCAATTCTGCGGAATCCTCAATTGTTATGATCCTCTCATCTTTCGGGATACAATTTGACATTCCATTGAGCAACGTCGTCTTTCCACTGCCTGTTCCCCCCGAGATAAAAATGTTATAGCGCGCCCTTACAAGAATCTTCAAAAACTTCGCAATTTCTTCCGAAAATGCTTCCCGTTCACAAAGCCATGCTAATGTCATCGGTTCCTTTGCAAACTTTCGGATTGTCATCGTTGCCCCATCGATCGATATCGGCGGCAAAATGATATTTACTCTCGAACCATCGTTAAGTCTCGCATCCACAATTGGATTTCGTTCATTCACCATACGGTTCGCTCCTGATGCAACCTGCTGAATTACCTGATATAATTTTTCATTATCCGAAAAATGCCCAGGATATCGGTGCAGTTTTCCTTGCCGCTCAATAAAAATATTTTTATAGCCATTGATCATGATCTCCGTCACAGAATCATCTTCTAACAGATCTTGCAGAATATCCAATCTTCGAAGAGCATAAAAAACTTCCTGATTCAAGCGAATCTTGTCAGACAAAAGCAACGGATATTCTTCTGATATTTTCATGATCTCTTCCTGAATCACACCTTTTAAATGTTCGTCAGAAATCTCCTGTGAAAAATTCAATTTCTCCATTACTCTTTGTTTCAGCAATTCCTTCAAGGCCACTGCCCCCTTCCTCCTTTGTTCTTCCAGCTCTCAAGCATCACTTCTTCCCAGTTTGTCAATTTCCATACTCCATGTTTTCTCATCTGTTTTTGAAACTTCTTATATTCCATACACCCCAGATCTTGCCGCATAAGAGGAAGAAAAATCCGGTCAAACAACCCAAAGAACTTAAGATCTGGCGGTGATGCGATGCCAATATCAAAAATAATACAAATTCCTGTTTCTCTTAATTTCTCAAAAAACCACTCATAATCCTGCATAGATAATTCTCGATAATCCAGATAACATGAAGCTCCCGCAAATCCTACACAACCATCAAACTTCTTCTGATGTTCCATAAAATATAGTACAATATCTTCTTTGTGTTCTTTGATATAAAACAACAAAAGGTCATCTGTCTCATCTTCTTCAAAGTGTCCATATGGTTGCATTCCAAAATAAATCCACCCATTCGAAGCTGCCATATTCCTTGCAAATGCCGATATCTCCAGTCTTGAAATCGGAGAATATACTCCAAAAATCCGTTCATTTTCAATCTGAGGACTTACATTCAGGCAATGATAGATTCCCGCTGCGATCTCTTTTGCACTCTGGCAATACATCCCACCCATAGATTCATTTGCTCCAATTCGGCAAACCGGAAAATCTCCATGATAATCCGTCTCTTCTGCCAGTACCAGGCATTCAAAATCTCCCTCTTGTTCCTGTTTAAAAAACATCTCCTCATCCGACGTAAATGATGCCGTCATCGGGAAATCTTTCTGGTGATTTAAGTATTCCATCAGCCGTTTTCCATACTGATGGTCTTTGTGATAAATACCGATTGAAATATCCTTCATAGTCCACCTCCTAACAGGCAGATCATGTACGCTGCAAGGATCCCAAATGAAAAATGTATCATTCCATCTTTCATAAGATCCCCATTCTCTGTCTCGTACATCAATAATCTCTTGTTATCCTTACATTGTGTTACATATTGAAATAAGCGAAATAATCGCAGATGGAAGTTCTTCCTCTTCCATAAAAAGATCACGGCATAAATACCGTTACATATAAATGACAAAATCAGAAACCGGGGCATTGCCCGTCCGATAGATATTGCACATACCATCAGCAGCTTCACATCTCCACCGCCAAGGCATCCAATATAGAATAATAATCCACAGCTGATCAGCACAACCAAAACTCCGATCATCATATCTGCTGCCTTCATCCCAGAAACTCCTGCAAGAACCAGCGTGATCAACGCTCCCGTCCCATTGAGCTTATTCGGGATCTTGAAATCTCTGTAATCATAAATTGCTGCCATGATCAAAAATAATAGAATCCATATCTTCATCTTTCCTCCTTCCTTTATGTTCCATTATTTTACATCTATTTACAGTATTTGTCTAGTATTTTTTCTATTATTTTACAGAAATACAAAATCCAGTATTTTACTAGCGCACTTTACATCACATTATTACTGCAATAAAAACACCGCTGCCGCATACAACACAATAATTCCTGGAAGCCCCAACAGTGCACCTGTTCCAATGGACAAGATATTAAGATTGACTGGTGCTGTGATTCCTTTCCGCATACAAACAATGCTGATTCCATATACGATCATCGCACAAAAAGCTCCCCGCAGCAAAAGCACTAGCAAATATGCCGGTTTCTTTACAATTCCGATCATCAGACAGATCATACATCCCGCTGCCACTATGTAAAAGATCATTTCATTTTGTCCCATAAAAAAATCCCTCCTTATGTAATCTTATGTTACATAAGGAGAGATATTCGTTTCTTATATGCTCCTAAGCTTTTATGAAAATAAATTAGACAGCCAGCTGAAAATAGACTGGAAGAAAGCTGCGATCTTATCAAAGATTCCCTGACTTCCTCCAAGCTTATCATATAAATCTTTTGCTTGAGATTTTAACTGAGACACATTCAGATCAAGTCCTGAAATCTTATCCATCAGACTCTGTATCTTCGCTCGGTCTGCATCAGAAAGATTGATATTTAAATCTTTTGCAGACTCTTCAATCGCCTGTTTGATCTCAGATGGAGATGACAGATTATCTTTTGCAACTTTCTGTTTGACATCTGCGATCAGTTTCTCTGCGTCGTCAGAACCGATATTTTCCGCAACTTCTCCCGTTGTGATCAACTCGTCTGTCGCTGCATCTTTGCTCTTTTCTGGAATCTTCTTTCCTGTCATTTCTTCGTAGGCTTTCATAACGCCAACCAATGCTGCTGTTCCAGAAATCTTAAATGGACCAGCTACTTTTACATCGGCATTCTTGATCCCTGCTGTGATCAGAGCATTTCGATACATTCCAGATGTGCAGTAAGAGATATTCTGTGTTGTGACATTCACTCCATTTCCATCATCTTTCTGTTCTACAGTCACAGAAGATAATGCTCTTGTTCCGATCACTCTGCTTGATAGATAGCTGTCCAAATATTCATGTTCATCTTTATTTGTTACAGTAATAACTTTATAGTCGCTATTATCATCTAAATCCAGAAGTTCTAACACTTTCTTTTTCTGGGAAGCTGTTAAATCAGCTCCAAGTGCCAGATATTTCTGATCAACGCTGTCTGCTTTGACAGTTACAGATGATAATGCCATTGCGACACAAAGTCCTGCTGCAAGGAATTTTCCAATAAACTTTCTCATAAATCCTTTTCCTCCTGCTTGTTAATTTCTTTCATCATAGCAAAAACATCTCTGACTTTCAATATTCCAAAATCATAAGAATTTCTTACGAAAATTTATATTTCTTTAACTGCAGCTTTTTTCTTTCTTTGGGAAAAAAGCATGATCAGAATAATAATAACAAATCCCGCAACACTTAAGATTGCCCCTTCCTTAAACCCAGAAGATACATACGTTAGTGAAACTTTATGCTTTCCTTCCGGCACTTTCACTGTCAAAAATGCTTTCCCAAGTGCTTTTGTTTTCACTTTCTTGCCATCAATCTTCACCGTCCATCCTTTATCGTATGGAATTGAGAAAAATAACATCTGATCTTCCTGTGCATGGATCGTTCCACTTAGATGATTTCCTTTGGCACTGGTAAGTTTCCATGCATTTTCCTGCATTCTCTGTGCAAGTTCTTCCATCACTTCTTCATCAAGTTCCGCTGCTGTCAGTCTTACAACTCCAGACATTTCATTATCTTGTTTGAGTTGCATTTTGATGCGGATCTCATCACCTTTCTGCACGTTTCCAAGATAAATAATCTGTGAATCCAGCCTTCCCGTCAAAACCTGTTCTCCATTTTTCTCAATCACAGTATTTTCTACCTGGCTTCCATCAAAATGAATATACAACCGCCTTGTTTTTGTTGATCTGATCGTAAATACCATGTTATCTGGTCGGGCGGATGTATTTTCAAATACATATTCTCCATCACCATTATCGGATGTGATCTTACAATCGTTTAATTGCGGCTTAGCTGTTTTGACCATATGAAACAACTCATCAACATCAAATGCACTCGTTGCCAGATCATTTTGTACATAAAATGGATTATAATCTTCATAATCCCAAGTTTGTACCAAGTCATCCATCGTATAGGCAAGTGCTGTTCGATAAGGATTTTTATAAACCGTGACATTTCCAACACTTTCTTTTAGTGAAAATTCGGTATATTTCGTATCATATGGACGGTAAATCTGATATTTCATGGACATCAGATTATTTGTAAATGGCGTTGCACCTTCATATAAATATTCATTTACACCCGTGTAGAATCCAAGCTGATCCATCATATCGACAACGTTTCCCTGTGCTGTGGAACCAAACAATGTCATTCCATTTAAGGTATGCCAGATACTTTCATCAAGCATACGCCCACTGATCAATTCCATTCTTGTCTCTACATTTTTCTGATACTCTTTTTTTACTTCTGTGATAGCTTTGGTATCCTGAAAATAACTATCTGTATCGACGGTTCCATTTTCCTGAAATCCCATCACTGCCATCGCTGCGGTTTCTACTATAAATAAGAAACAGATCAATGTTGTAAATATTTTCTTCCTGAAAATCTTCTTCTGATATAATGCGAAACAAATCATATAAACTGCGATCGCTGCAACTGTTGCGTAAACCGTTTTCATTTCCAATTTCACTGTCGACGTTTTCATTGTGATTCCGATCAAAATACCGCATAGGATCACTGCAAAATAAATCCACAGTGAAACTTTTCTTTTGCCTCTTACCAACACACAATATCCTTCATACGCCATCGCAAGCAATGCAAAAATATACAAAAACGCAAAGCGGTTTGGAATTCCATACTGATCATGAAAACCATGCCAAACATAACCTAAGACAGGCATATTGAAACTAAAAAATAAAAATACAAGTAATAACAATCTTCGAATCTTATCGATCAGGCGAATTTCTCTAACTGCCAGATAAAATCCTGCCATTAATAAGGTTAAGATTCCACAATATAAATTGATCTTACTGTCATCTACCGCCATCGTAAGCGGTGTTGTCCCAAGAAAATGTCTGGAAAACAGATTTCCAAATGTTCCATACCATAATTCTTTTGGAAATTGTAATTTGGCTGAGGATGTCTGCATGATCCCAAGGTAAGCTGGCAGTAACACAACTGCTGCCATTACTCCAGATAACAGTGAATATCCTGCAAAGCGGAATCCATTTGTAAAAAATTCTTTGACATTTTTATGTGAATATAGTAAATACCACAAGATTAAAAATAAACATGTCATATAGGACATATAAAAGTTACACCATAAAGAAATAAATAATGCAAAACAATAAAGTCTTCCATCATGTTCTTTGATCAGCTTATCAATACCATACAAAATGAGTGGAAGCATCATCATGACTTCCATCCACATAATATTCCAACTGTAGCCAACCATATAACTGCATAATCCATATGCCATTCCGAACGCAACAATGGATATCTCATCCTTTCCACGGCGTTTTCTAAAATAAAATGCGGCTGTAAAGCAGCACAGTGCAATCTTTAAGACATACAAATGACTTAATATCATCGTAAGCATTGATTTCGACACAAGTGCGATCACCAGATTTAGTGGACTTGCCAGATAATACGCCCATAGTCCAAGGAAATTGTATCCAAGACCTGCATGAAAAGAATAAAACATCGAATCCATGCTTTTTAATTTTTCCTGATAATCTGCAAAAAAGGGCAAATACTGATGCAATGCATCAACGATCAGAAATGATTCACTGCCAAATGGCTGTATCTTCTCTGCGATCGCGATTCCTTCTAATAGAAGAACCGGCAGAAAAAACGAGAGTAACAGATACTTATGAGTTTTCAGTATGTCTTTGATTTTGTTTGTCATGTCTGCTCCATTCTTTTACACGGTGATTGATTCCCATGATCATATGATATCTTTTTTTGATCATGGATGTGATCGAACCATGGGTCAATTCCGTAACATTTCCCCCATGTCTTCGATAATAAATAAGAGGTTCCTCCAAAAATACAACTTTCCCGAGTTGTTCTGACAGCAATCCGATCCATTGGTCATGAATCCAGATGTCATCTGGGATTGGCAGAATTCTTTTCATTGCGGATCTTCTGACCGCCATACAGCATCCGATATAGGAATTCTTTTTCATATTCTTCCAGAAGCCTGTTCCGCTATTTCTCCACTCAAAAGTGGTTTGATCTAAAGATGAAAGTTTTTCATCTACAATCTGTGCATCATGAACAACTGCCATCACTTTCGGGTCTTCAAATACACGCTCAATCTCTCTCATTTTATTTTTTTTCCACACATCATCCTGATCAGATAAGAAGATGATCTCCCCTCGACAATGCTTAAATGCATTCTCAAAATTTTTTACGACACCCTTCCCAGGTCCTTTAATTATGCGGATTCTTTGGTCGTTTTGGACCCACTCCTCAAGTATTGCTTCTGATCCATCACTAGCATCATCCACTGAAATGATCAGTTCATCTGTCTCTTCCATATTATCAAGAATCGATCTTATTTGCTCATCTATATATTTCGCGCCATTATAAAAAGCCATTGCCACAGATTTCATACTAATTTCCTTCCTGCGTATTGATTTTCTTGAAATATTATACCATATCTTATATAATAATTCTAAGACAAAGGCGTCATTGAGAAAAAGAGGCGTTTTCCGACCTCTTTTTGTTTTATCTTTTGGGATGTGCCAACACCCATTTGAAGAAGATACCCTCTGTTTTAAACACACATATCATTATGACTTATAAGGAGGAAACAAAATGTCATACGTAGATGAAGTGATCGAGCAGGTAGTTGCTCAGAACCCAGCAGAACCTGAATTCCATCAGGCTGTAAAAGAAGTTTTAGAATCATTAAGAGCCGTTGTTGAAGCAAACGAAGAAGCTTTCAGAAGAGATGCTCTTCTTGAACGTCTTGTAAACCCAGAACGCCAGTTCAAATTCCGTGTACCTTGGGTAGACGACAAAGGACAGGTTCATGTTAACACAGGTTACCGTGTACAGTTCAACAGTGCGATCGGACCTTACAAAGGTGGTTTAAGACTTCACCCATCTGTTAACCTTGGAATCATCAAATTCTTAGGATTTGAACAGATCTTCAAAAACTCTTTAACAGGACTTCCTATCGGTGGTGGTAAAGGTGGATCTGACTTCGATCCTAAAGGAAAATCTGACCGTGAGATCATGGCATTCTGCCAGAGCTTCATGACAGAGCTTTGCAAATACATCGGAGCAGATACAGACGTTCCTGCTGGTGATATCGGAACTGGTGCAAGAGAGATCGGTTACATGTTCGGTCAGTATAAGAGAATTCGTGGACTTTATGAAGGAGTTTTAACAGGTAAAGGTTTATCTTATGGTGGATCTTTAGCTCGTACAGAAGCTACAGGATACGGACTTCTTTACTTCACAGACGAAATGTTAAAATGTAATGGTAAATCTATCAAAGGTGCTACAATTGCTGTTTCTGGAGCTGGTAATGTTGCTATTTACGCAATCGAAAAAGCTCAGCAGTTAGGTGCTAAAGTTGTTACAGCTTCTGACTCTACAGGATGGATTTATGACAAAGATGGTATCGATGTTGAATTATTAAAAGAAGTAAAAGAAGTAAAACGTGCTCGTTTAACAGAATACGCTGCTGCTCGTCCAAGTGCTGAATATCACGAAGGAAGAGGAGTTTGGTCTATTCCTGTTGACATTGCTCTTCCATGTGCAACTCAGAACGAATTACACTTAGAAGATGCTAAACAGTTAGTAGCAAACGGATGTTACGCAGTTGCAGAGGGTGCTAACATGCCTACTACATTAGAAGCTACAGAATACTTACAGAAAAACGGAATCTTATTCGCACCTGGTAAAGCTTCTAACGCTGGTGGAGTTGCTACATCTGCTCTTGAAATGTCTCAGAACAGCGAAAGATTAAGCTGGACATTTGAAGAAGTTGATGGAAAATTACAGAACATCATGGTTAACATTTTCCACAACTTAGATGACGCAGCAAAACGTTACGGAATGGAAGGAAACTATGTAGCTGGTGCTAACATTGCAGGATTCGAGAAAGTCGTAGATGCAATGACAGCTCAGGGTATTGTTTAATCCTTAAGAAGAAAGAAGAATGTTCCCGTGGGACGGAATGTTCAATTAAAATAATGTCATGTGTATGTAGAAAGCGGAGATCCTTTTATGGATTCTCCGCTTTTTGGGTTTTATTTATTTGCTTTTAATTTCGGTGTTCTTATGATCTGTACGAGCAATGGAATAACCATGATAAACCATACGATCGGTTCTGCTACGATAACACCTGCATATCCCATCAAAGGAACTAATGTAAATGCGATCACCACTTTTCCGACCATTTCTAATCCACTGGATACTAATGGTGTGATCTGATCCCCGATTCCTTGCATAACATTTCTTACTATACTGATGACCGCTGGCACATAATAAAAGATCGTATTAAACTTCAGGTAATTTGTTGCATTTACAATGACTACATCTTTGTGACTTCCTGTAACCATATGGACTAACTGCGGTCCGATCGTATAACTTGCGATCATCGCAAAAGTTGACCAGACACATGTATAAATGATCGCTAGTTTCATACCTTTCTTAATTCTGTCAACTTTCCCAGCTCCCATATTCTGACCACAGAATGTTGCCATCGTCTGGCCAAAGACACTAAACATGATCATATATATTTCTGTGATCTTTCTTGCCGCTGTATGGGCTACGATAATTTCCTGTCCAAGTTTATTGATTGCTGTCTGTAAGGTAAGTGATCCGATATTCACAAGAGAACTCATAAATCCCATGGACATTCCTGTCGCCAGCATTTCTTTGATCATTTTAGATTCCAGATCTTTAAAATCATTTTTATTCAGACGTAATAACTCGTACTTATGAATCATATAAAAACAACAAATGACCAATGCGATAAACTGTGCCAACACAGTTGCTGCCGCCGCACCCCATGTTCCCGTTTTCCATACGGCAACAAATAAAAGATCCAGTACGATATTTAATCCTACAGAAATCGCAAGAATCAATAATGGTGTTAACGTATCTCCGATGGCACGCATCACCGCCATCAAAATATCATAAAACATCGTGACCCATAAACCAATGATAATGATCAGTATATATTGTTTCGCTTCGATAAATAATTTACCTGGAACATTCAAAAAACCTAAAATCGGATTGATAAATACCGTTCCGATCAAGATTAAAATAGCAGAAACGATCACTCCTAACACAAGTGCGATCACAAATGATCTTCGAACTCTCTTTTTATCACCTGCTCCAAATTTCTGCGCTGTAATGATCGCAAATCCATTGGCCAGACCTAATAAGAAACCAACGATCAAGTTACTGATCGTTGTCGTTGCACCAACTGCAGCAAGTGATCGCTCTCCAAGAAAACTTCCGACAATTCTTGTATCAGCAAGACTGTATGTAAGCTGTAATAAGTTTCCTAAAAATACTGGAATCGCAAATCCTAAGATCAATGTTGAAATCTTTCCTTTTGTCAGATCTTTCATGATCGATCCTCCACTTTCTGTAATCTTCCATCTCCATCGATCACAACTTTCATTCCTTCATTGATATCTCTTTCGTATAGTAATTTATCTTCCATGAAGATTATTGTTTCTTCCTTCGTTATTTCTTCTTTTAAATATACTTTATCTTTGATTTCCTGTCCTTCCGGGCGGCCTTCACAACCAAAGTCTGGTTCTTCGATTCTTGTGACATAGTATGTACTCATATATTGATTTTCCTTCTTTCTTTGTTTGTTATGTTTGAAAATTTTGTAAAATAAAAATCATCTATTATATAATTATCACGTCATCACCATTCACATAATTTTGATCACCTAACACGGTTACTTCCCCATATCCATGCAGTTTATAAATCCGAATATTATCGGTTACTCTTGTCATCTCTTTTAATTTTGAAAGTAATAAAGAAGAATGGATAAGTGATGCGGATTTCTTTGCACGGGTGGATGCAGTCATGGATGAAGATGACAGTATATTCCAGCTTCCGTATGCAGAGTATCCGGAAGGAGATATTCAGAATGATATGGGACATTTATCACATTATATCGGATATCTTCATTCTGATAAGTTAAAATGGAGTTTTGGTACAACAGACGGAAGTGACACGGATATCTGGTATGAACAAACGGCTTCCCTGCCGGTTGATAAGATGATTCAGGAAATTTTATCAAAGGGTTTTGACGGTCTGTATATTAACCGCGATGCCTATGAAGAACCGGAGTGGACGGCGCTGGAAAAGAGTGTGCAGGAATATACCGGTGTGACACCGGTTGTAAGTAATGATGAAAGACTGGTTTTCTATAAATTAAGATAAATTTAAGAGAATATTGGAGGGTTTGACGTGAATAGTACAGCAGTGGTACTGATGATAATAACAGTGCTTACGTATGGAATTGTATGTATCGGAAAAAGGATGGAGCTGATGGATGCAGTCACCGTTTCTTTTGCAGTGCTGCTTGCAGGCTTTGGCATGTCAGG
>ENA-ORKV01001582-ORKV01001582.1-human-gut-metagenome-genome-assembly--contig:-NODE-1582-length-16639-cov-3.289880_pt1 | contig 16639 bp, 14 predicted proteins | sample MGYA00243058_ERZ508805 | MGnify/ENA primary metagenome ERZ508805 (study PRJEB26277, sample SAMN04329770) | human gut metagenome | biome: human-associated habitat | host: Homo sapiens | place: USA... | reverse complement strand
CCCCATTGTGCAATATTCCCCACTGCTGCCTCCCGTAGGAGTTTGGGCCGTGTCTCAGTCCCAATGTGGCCGTTCACTCTCTCAAGCCGGCTACTGATCGTCGCCTTGGTGAGCCATTACCTCACCAACTAGCTAATCAGACGCGGGCCCATCCTGTACCACCGGAATTTTTCCTGCTGAGTCATGCGACTCCGTAGGCTTATGCGGTATTAGCAGTCATTTCTAACTGTTGTCCCCCAGTACAGGGCAGGTTACCCACGCGTTACTCACCCGTCCGCCACTAAGTCTCAAGCATCTTCATCCCGAAGGAATCTGTCGCAGGAGCTTCGTTCGACTTGCATGTGTTAGGCACGCCGCCAGCGTTCATCCTGAGCCAGGATCAAACTCTCATGTTTAAGTTTTGACCTGTCCAAGTAAAACTTGGCATAGACAAAATTTTAATAAATTTTGTCATTTGAAGTTGTTTCACAACTTCGCGTCTGAATTTCATTAAGAAATCCGATTTACCTCGCGCGTTCTTATCTGCATGTGTTAGATAAGAACTTTGAAAATTTATTTTAGAATTTTCAGGGTTGTTTTACTGTTCAATTATCAAGGTTCCAGGTCTTCATCCGACCTTTTTTTGCACTGACATTTCTTTATCAATGTTACTGACTTGCTGTTTGCGTCAGCGATATATATCTTATCACTTTTGCTTTAGCTTGTCAAGAACTTTTTTATTTTATTTTTTGAAATCTTTCAAAAAATAAAATCTTGGAAATCTTTTTGCTTTCCTGCTTTCGCACCAATAAGAAACTTTTTGCTTTCACATTTTGTTTCTTATCGCTTTTTGCGACAGCGATATGTATCATACAACATCTTTTCGACATTGTCAAGAACTTTTTTCATTTAATTTCATCATTTTCAAATGAAACTAAATTACTTTTCGTTGTGCAATCTCTCAATCGCGACAACAGATAAAATTTTATCACACATTCAGCATCATGTCAAGAACTTTTTCACTTCATGCAAACCATGTTCTTTAAACTCAATATAACCAAATATGTATTATCCTATTATAAAATAGATAAATCTCCGCCACTGCACAGGCTCTCACTTTCCAGCCGTCTCTGTGCGACAGCGAAGACTATATTATCACACTGACATATCTATGTCAAGGATTATTTTTATTTTTTTTAACAATCTATTTTTATTTTTTTTAACAATCAGCGATTCATCAGATATTTGGCAACATCCGAACCCGCTGATTGTATTCCGCTACTCTTTTTTTCTGCTGAAAATGCTCCTGAATATAAATCTTGCTAACGGACCTGCAATAAACAACTGTATTGGAAGTGCCATCACAAAATTTCTTATATAAGCCATTATATAATTTGGAATAAAGTCCGCATTGTACCCATTTGAGTGAAACAATGCCAGAAAACTTGCAAAAAACACCTGTGCTACAACTGTAAATGTCTGTATTGCAAATATTATAAAAATAGGTCTGTCACCTGGCTGCACGACCCTGAATGCAAAAAATTTTGCAATATGCCCCGACACAAAGAATGCGAGCAAAAAGATTATTATATATTCTATCCACATCGTCTTAAAAGCTGTTATAAATGTAGCATTTGTGAATTGTCCTGTTGCCAGCACCGTATTATATACAGTCATTACAAATACCATGAGCCACGCTGTCACTGCTGTAAAAAATATTAATTCTCCTGTTGTTTTTGGCATTTCATTTTCCTTTCCATACAAACAAAAAAGAACACCAAATATACCTGCCCGTCTGACATTAGGCAAGCGACATTTAGTGTCCTTTGATATTTATATTCACTTTTTATCTGTTATAGTTTAACACATTTTTCCATAAGATGTAAGCACAAATTTTAAGTTAATTTAAGGTTCATGCTTTAAAATGCACTTATAATACAAAAGGAGGTTTTGATTATGAGAACTACAAAAAAAATAATCGCCTGCATTTTATCGTGCAGCCTGTTGTTTTATACTTCTTCCCCTTCATATACAGAAACAAAAAGCAATACTGTAATAAAAAAGCTTATACGATTTCAAAAAAAGCAGGCAAATATAACAATTCCGTCAAACTAAAACTTAAGACAAAGAAAGGATATACTGTTTACTATTCAACCGGCAAAAAACTTTCTTTATCTAAAAAGCTTACTTCCAGCAAATCAAAAACATTTACTTTCAAAAAGACGACAACTTTAAAAGTGTATGCTGTTAAAAAATCCAAAAAACTGACTGCTGCCAAATTAAAGAAAGTCAAATCTTCAGCTGTTGCAAAATAAAAATATACTATTATAAAGAGAAACAGCTCAAGTACTTCTACTCCAACTGTTTCTCCTGAAAGTGCGGTTACGCAAACCCCTGCTGCCGATACAACAGCTTCTCCGGGCACAACTGGGACAACTTCAACACAAGCCCCAAGCAGTACCTCAGAGACCTTTTCAACAAAATCACCGGACAGCACCTCAGATGCAGCTTCAACAAAAACTCCGGACAGCAATTTGGATGAAGTTTCAACTTCTTCACCTGTAACACCAACTCCGACTACTTCACCTTCGGCAACGATAAAACCAACTACTTCACCTACAGCCGTTCCGATTTCAACACCAGGTAACAGCCATTATACCGGCGATGATTCATTGTCAGATTATGTAACTCCTACCCGTACTGTCTATGACACCTTCCACTACTTACACTGCGGGTATTGTTTGCAAAAAAGTTACATTAACAATCAACGGAACAGGAACATTAAACATTATCTCTACAAACGGTGGCAATGGTGCATTGGATTATGGTGATGGTTCAGATTGTGTATGTGAGATTTCAGGCGGCAGCTCAAACGGTGGGGCACCAAATGACATTATCTATTTATATAGGCAAAAAATACATTAAAAATTGCATATAATCACTAAAATTAGCATTAAAAATCAGACATGATTATCAAACATAATTGAAATACTTTCTCATAAAAGTTATTATTATTTAAGGATATCCGGCTTTGTTAATATTGCATTTTATGCTATATACCCGTAAATCACAATGTATTTTTACATTATATAGTACAACAAAATACGAATATCTAATTTAAAAAAGAGAGTGAGGATCTTATATGAGAAAAAAATTTTTTAAAAAATGCCTGGCTTCAACTATGGCATTAGCACTGGTTATAACCGGCACAAACTCAATACCGGCTTTAGCTGCAAAGAAAGCGAGTGTAAGTTTAAAGAAAACATCCGTATCAGTCACAGTCGGAAAAAATGTAAAATTAAGTGTTGTGAAAAAAAATGTAAAAAAAGTTAAAACCACTACTTGGACTTCCAAGAAAAAAAGTATTGCTTCTGTAACTAAAAAGGGAGTGGTAACCGGAAAAAAAGCAGGTTCAACAACTGTCACCTGTAAGATAAGCTATCTTCCTGTTTCATCAAAGAAGTACATAACAAAGACATTAACTTGTAAGGTTAAGGTTATCAAAAAATCTGCTGCAACACCTACAGCATCTCCTGTCAATTACAAAGGAGACGACACTTCTAATATAGGTGAAGCAAGAGAAGTTTCAATTGCAGGTGGTATTTCCGACAAAATGACAGTAAAAGATAACGGCAAAATGCGTACAAATCTTTCATCTCAGGAGCTTATCAAAAAAGAGATGGGTATCGGTATAAATCTCGGAAATACAATGGAAGCAACAAAAGCTGCCAACGAAAAAGACAATTTCAGTAATGCTACTGATTATGAAACAGCATGGGGTGCACCCGTTACCACACAGAAATATATTGATGCTATACATTCGTATGGTTTTAACACCATTCGTGTCCCTGTTGCATGGACCAGCATGGTTAAAGAAAACGATACAACCTATACAATTAACGAAAAAATGCTTGGTCGTGTAGAAGAAATTGTAAACTATGCACTTAACGATGGTATGTATGTTATTATCAATGACCACTTTGATTATGGATGGTGGGGTAAATTCGGTGCCTGCACTGAAGATGCAAACGGCAATAAAATTGCTGATGAGACCACCCGTGCCGAAGCTTTGAAGAGATATGAAAGATACTGGGAGCAGATTTCAGAACGCTTCAAAGGCTATTCAGATCATCTTATTTTTGAATCTGCGAACGAAGAATTTGGTAACCACATCAACGATTATAACTTAGGTTTCAACACAGCAGTAAATGGTGTTACCGGAAACTTAACTGTCGCTGAATGTTATACTCTGACTAATAAATTAAATCAGGATTTTGTTGATATTGTCCGCAAATCAGGCGGAAACAATGAAAACAGACATTTGCTTTTGGCCGGATACAATACTAATATTAAAAGCACCTTAGATGACAGCTACAAGATGCCTAAAGACACTGATGCCAATGGTACAAGCAAACTGAGTGTATCGGGTCACTACTATGATCCATGGGGCTTCTGTGGTGACGATGCACACGGTACCTACACTGAACAAGATAAGAAACATACAGCAGAAACATTCGATTCATTAAAGAAATTTACAGATGCAGGATATGGAGTCATTATTGGTGAATGTGGTGTATGTAATCCAAAACAGGTCGGTGTCACAACCTGCCTTAACGATGTTATAACACTTGCAAAAGAGCGTGGTCTTTTACCGGTACTCTGGGAAACACCAGGCAGCTATTTTGACCGCGAAAAATGCATTATGCTTTATAAAGATATTGCAGAATTTTTCAATAACCTTACAGGCTCTAATGGAAATACCAAAGACATAACAGCACGTTCAGATGATCCTGTTGTAGAAATCACACCAGTTGATGTTCCTGCCGATGCAACTCCAGTTTGGTCATGGACAGGAAAATGGAAAAAGAACGATGGTAGCAATATCGGATTAGACGGAAACAAAGTGGCAAGCACTGATGAATCAAAATTCATTCAAAAAGAATCATGTACAGATGATTCTAAGATTCAGTTTAACAGCTGGGGTTATCAGACATTCTTACAGCTTGACTGGAGTCAGTTTAAAAAACCTTGCATAAAAGTCACATTTGAGGACAGTTCGGAAGATGCCACCGGAGATCTTATGTTATCAACAACAGATAAGGCAGATGGTTCTTCAACAGACAGACAGAACTATCCAAACAGTTCATGGGCTGGAAAAGGTTTTATCCTTCCTGAATCTATGATTACATCATTGAAAGGAAGCAACCCTGTACTTAATCTTACATTTGGAAATGCTCCTACTGTTACATCTATTGCAGTTTATGAAATGGGACAGTAAAACAACTAAATTATTGAATTTGTATTATCACGATTGCAACAATTCAGTTTTGGAGTCCCTGTAACTACATACAAAAAGCAGGACTGTCTTTTCTAAGATGGTCCTGCTTTTTATTAATTATTCTTTTGTGATATTGAGGCAAATGCCTTAATTTACATCATTTGTCCATTTTAAAATCACATCTTCAGCTTTTCTGCGAAATCGTCTCACGGCATCCTGCTCACTTAATTTTATTCCCTCTAATGGTTCAGTGTCTCCCTCAAAAGCATCTATTATTTTTGCAACCGTAGAATATTTTTTCTTTGCTTTCTCTTTATCTCCGGCATCTTCATAAAACTTAGCCATTATCATCTGCATTTCTATAAGAGTATAACCTGATACCTGCTGTTGCAATGACGCATTTTCAAGACTTTCCTGTCCTTCGAGCAGCCTGGCCTTTAATTCCGTAGCCGAAAAATATAATTCCGGTATTTTTTGTATAACCTTCCTGCACGCACTCAAATCACCAAGTTTATGATATGTCTCTGCCATAATCCTAAATGAATCCAGCTTTACTTCAAGTTCAACATTAGGTGTCTCCGTTAAAACTTCCGCAATCTCTATTATTTCTTCTTCTCTATCTTCCTGAATCATCATTGGATATAACAGATTATTTAATATCAACACATTTCCCGGAAACTTTTTCAAGCCCTCTCTAAGGATTTTTTCAGCCTTTTGGAGATTGTCATCTCTGATTTCATAAGCCTTATGGCAGACTGTGATAACCTTTTCTTCTAATTTCATTCTGTCATAATCAAACAATTCATCAATCGAAATTTCAAAAAAGAATGCGATTGCCGGAAACATTGTAACATCAGGCATGGCAAGTCCATTCTCCCACTTACTGACCGCCTGAAATGACACTCCAAGATACTGTGCAAGGGTGTCCTGTGAAATCCCCTTTTCTTTTCTAAGTTTTCTTATTTTCTCTCCTATATTTACAACTGTCATATATACTTTCCTTTCATCATAAATGCAACTGTGCCATTGCGAAACCATCACTGCAATTAACTTTTGCACATATAGTAAGTTTCACAATTACCTATTGTATATGTAACCCTGCAGAGTTTATGTTAAAAGTATATATTTATATAGTTCAAAATACCATAACGCAAAAATAGAAAATCATTCAACCTTTGGTTGATACAAAATTTATATAATAATTAATTTTTTATGCAACTTCAACAGAGTTGTCCTGTATCTGTTTAATCACCATCATTATCTGCTTTGCGGTTACCATATCATTTTTAAACAGCGAAGTGATACTGCCTGCACTTCTGAAAGGTTCTTCCGTAACCACCATATTATCCTCAATATATCCTTTCTTCACAATATTATCAATTATAAGTCTTACAAAACGGTACTGATTTACATTCAGTCTTTCCTCGTTTAAAAACTCATTAAATGCCTTATTTACGGCTTCACGGTCAAGACCCACGATACGCCTTACCATTTTGCCTACCGGTGTATCTCCGTACTCATTTTCATAATCGGCTTTACTTCCAAGCTCCGTCCACAATATATGTTCAAGTGTATCTAAATCCGTACGGGTTAATTTCTCATTATTGCGGAGTTTGTGTACGGCAAGCGTGTCCTGATGCTGCTTAAGATAAAACTCAACCTGTTTTTTATAATTTTTCAGATTATTTGCTGCACTTATCGGCTGTCCCTCTACCGGTTCGCTGATTTTATCAGTAAAATTCGTATAATAAATATTTCTTTTTATCTTATCTATATATTGAAGAAGATTGCGAATCGATGTCCTGACATAATCGATTTCAATTATCGTGGCATTTTCCCAAAATTCCTCTTTCTGTACTTTTTCAATAACATCTCTCTGTTCCTGAACTGCAGGAATATTATATTTCTTCGACAATAAAACTGCCGTTTTTACAACCGTATCTATTGGCTTGGAAATATTTTTCCTCTGCAATATACCGAGATTTATAGTGTGCATAAGATAATCAAATCTTCTGACTAACTCATCGCTCTTTTCAGGCATAACCAACGGTGCTACATGATTTTTTAACTCTGACACGCTATTAGCTTCTAATGACTGCCAATTACTAAGATTTCGATACTTTTCAACATACCGTAAATGCCTTTTAACACGAAAACTGTCATCATTCATATCCATCACTATCTGGTGCATACCTGAAACAAGATCATTTCTGTACTTTGAATACTTTTCATTTTCCGGTTTTTCCAATTCTCTTGTAATCTGCACTTTCACATTAAATATTTTTTCGGCAAGCGACTCCTGTATTCCTGACTCCGTACCGTTCTTATTTGCACGAAAATATTCAAAATTTCTGCACCAGTCAAAAATCAAAAACTTTTCTTTATCAAGTCCCTCGCCAAACAAATCCTTGCAAAGTCTTGTTCCACGACCTACCATCTGCCAGAATTTAGCATAACTTTTAACCTTTTTAAAGAAAACAAGATTTGTAATCTCAGGAATATCAATACCCGTGTCAAGCATATCCACTGAAACTGCTATCTGCGGCATTTTATTTTTATCACTGAAATCGTCAATAAGCGAATCAACATACTTGATGCTATAGTCAATTTCCTTGATAAAATCCCCACCGTATTCGGGAAATCTCGCCAAAAATCTGTCAACAATAGCTTTCGCATGGCGATTATTCTTAGCAAAAATAATCGTTTTGCCGAGCTTGTCTCCTCCCTCAACTTTAATTCCTTTGTCAAGCAAAACCGATAAAACGCTGTCTATAGTATCTGTATTATACACCCATGTGTTAAGTTCTGAACTCAAAACCGTATCTTCAATCACCGGGTCATCGTCAAAAGTATCTTCAAATTCTTCTTTTTCTTCCTCAGACAAATCCTTATAGCAAATACCATTGTCAATAAATTTAGAATTAGTTTCAATCGTGGAATAATTTACAAGATAGCCCTCTTCAACTGCTGTTTCAAGTTCATATGCAAAAGTAGGGTTGCCACGCTCAAGGTCAAAAATCGCATATGTATCCTTATCAACATCTGTTTTTGGAGTCGCTGTCATGCCAATCAGCATAGCATCAAAATAAAAGAAAATATCCTGATATTTTTTATATATACTTCGATGGCTTTCATCAATGATTATCAGGTCAAAATGTCCCGGTGTAAACAATTTTTCTCCGAACTTATTTTTCTTTTCATCTATCATATTCATCATTGTCGCATATGTAGAAAAAATCATTTTAGAATTTTCCGGGTCGTCTTTATAATCCAGCAGATTGCAACAGGTCAAATCAGGCAGTAAATTTGAAAAATTCTTCTTAGCCTGTCGCACAAGTGCCGTTCTGTCTGCAAGGAAAAGAATGTTTTTAATATAATTATGTTTTCTAAGCACATCAACAATGCTGATACTGACTCTTGTTTTTCCCGAACCTGTAGCCTGTACTATCCGCATTTTTCTATGTCTTTTTTCAATAGCATCACAAACAGCCAGAACTGCTTCTTTCTGATATGGTCTGTCAGTAATCTTATCATTGATTTCCACATTAACCAAAGGTGTTCTTAATTTTCTTCTGTCAATCTCTAACTGTAATTCATCCTGAGTGAAAAATCCCGAAACTTCTCTCTCAGCATAATTCATATAATCATTTTTGTAGTAAAATTCAAAACCGTTTGTAGTAAAAATCAACGGTCTTTGGTTATATTTATTTTGCAAACAATCCGCATACAACTTAGCCTGATGACTGCCAACTTTAGGATCAACAGTTGATTTCTTGGCTTCTACCACAGCCAGTGGCAAATTATCTTTCCCCCAAAGCACATAGTCTACATAACCTATTCCGCTTGCATTTGGCATACCTGTAACTTCTTCTTCCTCAGTCACATTCTTTCCGATAATCCATCCTGCTTCTTTTAATTCTAAATCTATGTAATACTTGCGTGTCTTAGCTTCGCTTATCTCGTCAACCTGATAAGTCCTGTTCTTTATATTTTCCTCACGCAGCTTTGCCATCTCAATACGGAGATTTTCATTTTCTTTTAAAACTTCATCAAGCTTTTTATCCTTGCCCGACAAAGACTCATATAATTCTTTTAATTTTGAAGCCTTTACCGACTCCTCTTTGCCTGTCGGAACAATATTTTCTTTAAATGTCCTATTGTGATATTCTTTAGAATAACTATAATCAATCCAGTCGCAAAAACAAAAAAGATTCCTGAGTGACAACAATGCATCATCACGCTTAATGCTGTTGTTGGTATGAACGGCAATATTGCCTAACTTTATTACATACTTTAACTTTCCAAACAATCCCGGCTCAATAATATCCCTGAAAGTCTGCTCATGAATCAAACTTGAGACATTATCTCTATATGGCAGTTTCAAATCATAATCATAAGAATAAACGAATCTGACAGCAAGCTCAAGTGCTCTCCTTGACAATATCGCACAGGTAGCAGGTGATATAGCTATAGCTTTCTCCGCCTCAACCGCCTGCTCGGCAAACTCCCCAAACAATTCTTTTTCCAATAAATAATCAAAATTTGTTGCCATAGTCACCCTCCCCTGACAGCTTTAGTACATTATTGTAATTTAACTAATGTAAATGAAGTCTTATTTATATGATTTTATACCACTGCCGAGTTTTTCTATTTTATTATCTCCTTGATTTCGTGAATACTTTTTTGAGTTGCAAGTGATATTTGCTCTAATGTAAATTTGTTATTATACATATTCATAATAATCTTTTCACTGCTTTTCTTTTCTCCGATTAGTTTACCTCTGGCTTCTCCTCTCGACTCTCCTCTCGCCTCAGCTCTTTCCTCAATTCCTAAACTCAGATTACACATAACACTCACATCCTCTGTAAAGCATACTGAAAATTTTTGTCTTAATATTATTATAAACAAGGTGGTTTGGGAAATCAACTGCATTTCAATATTGTTTTAGTAGTCTGATAGATTAATTATTGTTGTCACACTATATATAAACAATAATGGTGCAAAACCGCCTTTTCTATTTTTATAGTATAAGCTAACTTTTGATTTGTCGACTTGTTCTACAAATGCCACAAACTCTCTTTGAAGTTCCATTGGTGGTAGCATTACAGGTATCTTTTTTAACTCTGTTTTGGTGATTGTTTTTGTCACTGCTCCATTTATACACCCAGAAATCAAGAACTCTCCATAATCTGTATGTAAATACTGGTACAAATACGGCATCAGAATATTATCTTTAATCCTCACCATAATCTGGTTCAATCCCAAAGATACTGGTCGATTTAAGTATGGCATTACATAGTTCTGACCTGCACTACCAATCTTGCATATAATTAATTCACCGCCAAATATCTGAGACTTTTTAAAGAAGTCATATGCTTCTTTTGATACATATTTTACATCATCCGTAAAATCATTCTTGGTAAAGTTTGTAAATCGAACCATCATCGCATAATCTTCTTTGTCCTTCATATCAAGATGATCAACAACCACTTTATTTGCACCATTCGAACCAATGTCTCCCATGTATTCAACAATATCAATAAATGATACTGTATCATACTTGTTAGGATTCTTTCTTGCATCACCAAACATCTCGACAAATCGGGCTTTCACAAGATTATCTAATTCATCTAATTCTTGCTGTCTCATCTCAATGATACTTTGTATTTTATCCATACAAGCAATAATCTCATCTTGTTTAACCAAATCAATTAATGGCATAACCATTTTCTTTAAATGACTTGGACCATAATTTAATTGCGCCGAACCAGTTATATACCTAAACAGCTGCCCCTTAAAATGTTGAGATTTCAAATAATACATAAAATATCTAATTCTCAACTGATTTTCATCTAATACCCTAAATCTAATGGTACTAGTATTCATACATAGTGGTAGCATTGATTTATCGATAAAGCCCATCTTCTTATCAATGTACTCTACTTTAATTCCCGAACTAGCAATAACAAAATCTCCCTCATTGCATAAAAAATGTTTATATTTTCCATATGCCTCCTCTTCAGAAATATATCTATCCGATGTCGATAAATCCACCTTACCATCAACTAAATTAGCAACATTTAGAAGTTTTACCCCCTCCGTTGTATATTGTGTATTTCTAACACCAGGTCCCTCCTGAAAAAAAAGTACATCTTGAATATTAACCCATGTTTTTTTCATCCTCATCCTCCTCACAAAATCCGAATTTATCAAGTTTTCAGCATTTCTATTCCCCATCTTCTTGACTTTCAGTCAAGAAGCATCCCTCGCTTTACGCTCGCTTATAAATAATTGGTTCATCATATCCAAAAGTTCTTTTTCCGTTAATTTCCATGCTTTCAGATACTTCCAGGCAGCTATCGGAAAACTTTTCCCATAGCTTAAACATAATTACCGGAGTAAACTGGCTTATACTGCCTCCTTCCCAGATTCCATCCTTTTCATGATAGAGTGCAGGAGTAAATTTTTCGGATTTTTTCAATTCAGTGTAATCAACATTTTTCATAGAACCATATGAAAATGTACTCTTATCTTCTCCTTCAGGTATTTCATAAGAAGACAGTACAATTCCATCTTCCCTCTCTGTAATAAGGAAAAGATGCGGGGAAGCATGGCGTTTCCCATTTGTCTCATAGTAGCTTTCCTCAACAATAAATTTACCATTAAAATCTTTAGGAAGGTTCAAAATTTTTCCATTACAGATTGTATTAATGTGTTCTGCATAAGGATATATTTTACCTTCTTTCTGCATCTTATCAAATTGCTCTTTGTTATTAAAGTGTCCAGTCATCATATCAATAAAATTATCGAGTTTCCTCATGTTTTTTACCTCCAAATTTCGATTATTAAGTTTATTTTTTTCATTCAACAATAAATCTCTAAGAAACAATTCAAGTTACTCAGTAGTTTCGTGAATACCTTTTTGAACAGTTGCACCATCAAGTACCCATTCTTTTTTGTAACATTGTAATCTCTTATCTGTCCTACATATTTGTATATTCCCTAAATGGGTCTTTGTCCATATTCGTCCCCCCTCCATCACAACTCTAACAACTTTTTCAATTCTGACATTTCTTTCTGAATTTCACTCTCTATCTTTTCAATTTTCCCAAAAATCACATCCGTCGGCTCATATTCAACTGGTTCATACACTATTTCCTTATACTTATTGATGGAAATGTCATATCCATTAGCTTTTATTTCGTCAAAATCGACCATAAAACTTTGCTCAGTTCTCTCCCTCTCTGTTTCCGCTTCAAGATTTTTAAATCTGTCAATTATATCCGGAATGTCATTTTCGCTCACTTCCTGTCTCTTATCGTCAAGACTGTAACCGTCGGCTTTCATATCGTAAAACCAGACTTTGTCTGTTCCGCCCGAACCGGTCTTTGTAAATATCAATATCGCAGTTGACACTCCTGCATATGGCTTAAACACACCGCTTGGCATAGAGATAACTGCATCCAGTTTATTATTTTCTATAATTTCTTTTCTTATCTGTTTATGTGCTTTACTGCTGCCAAACAACACTCCATCCGGCACGATAACGGCTGCCCGTCCGCCCTTTTTTAGTATTCTCAAAAACAATGCCAAAAATAATTTGTTATCAAAAAAATGCACAAAAGTGTACAAAAAAGTAAAAAAAGGTTGACTTTTATGTTAATATTGACTAATATATGATATATAAAATAAATCGTTGATAAAAACGATCGAAATAAAGGAGGAGTAAGCTATGAGAATGAAGAAAGTTTTAGTAGCAACACTTACAGCAGCAATGGTATTTTCACTTACAGCGTGCGGATCATCAGGAGAGTCAGCAGGAGGTTCAAGTTCAGGATCAAAAGATGCAAGTTCAAGTTCATCAAAATCAGACGACCTTATCTCTATCGGTTTTGCACAGGTTGGTCATGAGTCAGACTGGCGTACAGCAAGTACAGAGTCTTGTCGTTCAACATTTTCTAAAGAAAATGGATATGATCTTTCATTTGTTGATTGTGACAACAAATCAGCAGACCAGCTTGAGGCAGTCAGAAACTTCGTTGAGCAGGAAGTTGACTACATAATCATTGATCCTATTGTTGAGACCGGTTGGGATACGGTATTAAAAGAAGCAAAAGATGCAGGTATCCCGGTACTCGTTATTGACCGTAACATCAAAGCTGAGGGTGAGTCAGCAGGTGCTTGGCTTAAAGCATATCTTGAAGCTAAGAAGAAGACAGACAAAGTAAACATTGTAACTATCGCAGGTACAAATGGTTCTTCAGCACAGATTGGTCGTACAAAAGGTTTCAACAAATATGTTAAGGCAAACGGCTGGAATCTTCTTGATGAGCAGGACGGTGACTTCACACAGGATGGTGGTCAGAAGATCATGGAGTCTTATCTTAAGTCATACAAAGATATTGATGTAGTTGTATGCCAGAATGATAACGAAGCATTCGGTGCTATCGATGCATTAAAGGCAGCAGGTAAGACATATGGCAAGGATGGAGACATCATCATTATCTCATTTGATGCTACAAACGCAGGTCTTAAGGATGTAAAAGAAGGCTCTATCAATGCAGACTTTGAGTGTAACCCACTTGCAGCTCCATATGTAGAGGACATCATCAAAAAGATTAAGGACGGTGGAAAACCTGACAGCCAGAAAGTATATGTTGATGAAGCATGCTTCGCTTGTGATGACACAGTTTCATCATTCAAGACAGATGAAGGAAAAGACATTACTATGACGGTTGTTGATGATAAAGTTCTCAAAGAGCGTGCATATTAAAATATGTTTGCGATTTGAATGTGTTGACTATGTAAACAGATGCTTGAACAATACGGTGCAGGTATAGGAACTGATTTAAGCATATAAAACAAAATGTAAGAGAATCCGAACAGCATTCATGACGGTATAATATTACCAGTTTAGACAAAATTAAGGTGCTAAAACCGGATTCTCTTATTATTTTGAAAATATATGAAAATTTTTAAGAAGATATGAATATTGAAATTTTCATATGTTCTCAAAAAAGACATGAAAGGAGACGGTGTAGATGAAGGAAAATGAAGTTTTAACCATGCGTGGCATAAACAAGACATTTCCCGGAGTAAAAGCTTTAAACGGTGTTGATTTTACACTTAGAAAAGGAGAGATACACGCCCTTGGGTGAGAATGGTGCAGGTAAATCGACATTGATAAAGGTACTTACAGGTGTATATGACTTTGAAGCCGGTGAGATACGAGTTGACGGGATAGATGGACCTGTCGTAAATCATTCAACGCAGGAGGCACAGGAAAAAGGAATCGCAACAGTTTATCAGGAAGTAAACCTCTGTCCTAACCTTACGGTTGCAGAAAATCTTTTTATAGGAAGAGAGCCAAGAAATGCTCTTGGACTTATCCAATGGAAAAAGATGAACAAGATGGCACAGAAGATAGTAGATGATCTTAATATAGACATTGATGTTACTGTTGCTCTTGAAAATTATTCGGTTGCATTGCAACAGATGGTAGCCATTGCGAGAGCCGTGGATATGGATTCAAAGGTTCTTATTCTTGATGAGCCTACATCTTCGCTTGATGACAGCGAGGTTGAGAAGCTGTTCAAGATGATGCTTAGGTTGAAAAAAGAAGGTGTAGGAATTGTCTTTGTAACACATTTCCTTGAACAGGTTTATGCAGTATGTGACATGATAACCGTTCTTAGAAATGGTGAGCTGGTCGGAGAATATCCGGTTGCAGAGCTTCCAAGAGTAGAACTTGTTGCAAAGATGATGGGTAAGAACTTTGATGATTTAGCTTCTATTAAAGAGGCGGAGAGTTCGGTACAGGATGAGATTATCATTGATGCAAAAGGACTTGGACACAAAGGAAAGATAAAACCTTTCGATCTTGTGATACACAAAGGAGAAGTTATCGGTCTTACCGGACTTTTAGGTTCAGGACGAAGCGAACTTGCCAGAGTTATCTATGGTGCCGACAAATCGCAGAGTGGTACTCTTAAAGTAAAAGGAAAAGAAGCTAAAATAAATTCACCTATAGATGCCATGAAGCTTGGCATGGGATTTTTGCCGGATGACAGAAAGGCTGAAGGTGTTATTGCAGATCTTTCAATTAGGGAAAATATGATACTTGCAGTTCAGGCAAAGCGTGGAATGTTCAGACTTCTGCCAAGATCAGAGCAGGAAAAGATTGCTGACAAATATATAAAGGAAATACAGGTTAAAACACCTAGTATGGAAGTTCCTATAAGCCAGTTGTCAGGTGGTAACCAGCAGAAAGTAATCCTCGGTAGATGGCTTGCCACAAATCCTGATTTTCTTATTCTCGATGAGCCTACAAGAGGTATTGATATAGGAACAAAAACAGAGATACAGAAACTTATAATCAAACTTGCCAAAGAAGGCAAGGCTGTAATATTTATCTCATCTGAGATTGAAGAAATGCTTAGAACATGTGATAGAATGGTCGTTTTAAGAGACGGTGTCAAAGTTGGAGAGATTGATGATGAAATGACACAGAATTCTATCATGAAAGCTATTGCGGGAGGTGACAAGGATGAGTAAGGAGAAGAACTCGTTTTGGAAAAAATGCACGGGAAGTAAATTGTTTTTTCCTGCCGTGTGTCTGCTGGTGGTGATACTTGTGAATGTTATCAAATCACCAAGTTTTTTACAGATTTCAATAAACAACGGAGTATTGTATGGAAGACTTATAGATATTGCAAACAGAGGTAGTGAGATTGCGATACTTGCAATAGGAATGACACTTACCATTGCTGTTTCAGCGGGTACTGATATATCGGTAGGTTCGGTAATGGCACTTGTTGCATCCTGCTGTTGTACATCGCTTGTAGGATATGGAGTAAACTCAGCTTCATCTGTTAAGATGCCTATCATCTTCGGTGTACTGTTTGGAATCTTTATCGGTGGTGTCTGCGGATGCTTCAACGGTTTTATGGTTTCAAATCTTAAGGTTCAGCCGATGGTAGCGACGCTTGTACTCTATACGGCTGCAAGAGCCATAGGTCTTGTTGTAAGCAACAACCAGAATACATATGTACATGTAAAACAGTATAAATATCTTGGAAACTTCTGGCATATAGGAGGCTGGGAGTGCCCGATACCTACACCTATATTTGTAGCGGTTATATGTGTTATACTTGCAACGCTTCTTCTTAAAAAGACGGCACTGGGAATGTATATACAGGCTGTTGGTATAAATCCAAAGGCTGCAAGGATTATGGGTATAAATTCAGGACTTATCATTTTCTTATGTTATGTAATATGTGGTCTTGGTGCAGGTATTGCCGGAACTGTTGCATCATCGAGAATTTATTCGGCTGACTCAAACAACATAGGTCTTAATTTTGAAATGGATGCTATTCTTGCCGT
>ENA-ORKV01001576-ORKV01001576.1-human-gut-metagenome-genome-assembly--contig:-NODE-1576-length-16698-cov-3.461645_pt1 | contig 16698 bp, 17 predicted proteins | sample MGYA00243058_ERZ508805 | MGnify/ENA primary metagenome ERZ508805 (study PRJEB26277, sample SAMN04329770) | human gut metagenome | biome: human-associated habitat | host: Homo sapiens | place: USA... | reverse complement strand
AAACGGCTATGCAACGGCAGTATTTTATGGCGACTTATTTTTGTATATACCGGCGATTTTGAGATTATGCGGTTTCTCTATTGTACAGAGCTACAATATATATGTCTTTTTGTGCAATGCGGCTACATGTGTTATTGCATATTTCTGTTTCAAGGGAATGTCGGGAAGAAGAAAAACGGCAGCAGTCGGAGCAGTACTGTATACAACATCAATATACAGACTTCTTGATGTATATGTGAGGTCATCAGTCGGGGAATATTCAGCCATGGCATTTCTTCCGATGATTGCATACGGATTGTGGAAGATATATAACGATGACTGTGGTGAGAATAATTATAAAAGAAACTGGATAATACCGGTGCTCGGCTTCACAGGAATAATAAACACTCATACGCTCACATGTGAGATGGTAGCAATATTTGTAATCCTTTTATGTATTATTTTTATAAAGAAGACATTCAAAAAGGAACGCTTTATTGTGTTGGTTAAGATTGTATTGTATACAACAATCATTAATCTCGCATTTTTCGTTCCGTTTTTCCACTATATGTTACAGGGCGGCTTTGTTATAACGTCAAATGCACCATCATATATACAGCAATACGGAGCATTTATCGGACAGCTCTTCGCACCAACTATGACTTATTCAGGACTCACTGTGGGATATCAGGAGGGAATTGCATCGGAGCTGCCACTGACAACCGGACTTGGGCTTGTCATGGGAGCGGTAGCCTTAATCTACTCATTGGCTATGGGCTATGTCAAGGATAAGAAAGAAAAAGCGGCGGGCATAATTTTTGTTGTATTTTCGGCATTGTCACTGTGGTTTTCAACGTATCTGTTCCCTTGGGATTATATACAGAATATATGCAGGTTGTTTATGAAAGTGGTTTCGACAATGCAGTTTCCTTGGCGTTTCCTAAGTATAGCAAGTATAATGCTTGCACTTTGTGCCATCTATGCGCTTAAGCATATGGACGCTGTTAAGAAAGCATACCGATATGCGGCTATAGGAATGCTTGCTGTAGCATTTTTGCAGGCAGGATATTTTATTGGTAATATTGTGAACAGCTATGAGCCTTTTTTTGCATATGGCGAGAGCAAGCTTGATACGACAATGGTAGTCGGAGCTGAATATCTTCCGGCAGGAATCCTCGTAGAGACATACGATGGACAATATGCTATTCCGGATGAGAATATAAATTATGTTGAGAATTACAGAAAAGATAATTACATTGAATGTACAGTTCAAAATGACAGCGACAAAGATGGAGCGGTAGTATTCTCTATTGTATATTATGACGGATATACTGCCATAGACAAGGCTGACGGTCAGAAGCTTGATGTATCTGCAAATGAAGGAAGACTCAGTGTGAATGTTCCTTCCGGCTATTCAGGTGATGTCGTAATAAGCTTTACCGGCTTTGCTTCATGGAGAATTGCGGCAGTGATATCCATATTAGCTGCGGTTGTGCTGATAATATATATCATAGACAGAAAAAAGATTATATATAGTAAGTTAAGCGGACATTTAAAGAAAAATAAGTGATGGCTGTTGTGGATTATGGCATAAGGGAAGAGCATTAGCAAAGCTTTGACTGCCACTTCACGGCAAGCTGTCAGGAAATGAGGTTTATATGCAGAATTTTGAAAAGGTGGATAATATCAGAAAAAATATTTCATCGGTTATTGTAGGAAAAGATGAAGTTATTAAGCTTATTCTTACATCGGTGCTCGCAGGTGGGCATATATTGCTTGAGGATGTGCCGGGAACAGGAAAAACGGTTATTGCTAAGAGCCTTGCAGGGAGCATTTCAGGAGAATTTTCAAGAGTGCAGTTCACTCCAGATCTGCTTCCGTCTGATGTGACCGGAATTAATTTCTATAATCAGAAGGCAGGAGAATTTACGCTCAGAAGGGGTCCTGTATTTGGCAATATTGTTCTTGCGGATGAGATTAACCGTGCAACGCCGAGAACACAGTCGAGCCTGCTTGAGTGCATGGAGGAGCATCAGGTGACGATTGATGGTGTGACATATAGGCTGGACGAGCCGTTTGTTGTTATAGCTACGCAGAATCCGATAGAGACTGCCGGAACATTTCCTCTTCCGGAGGCACAGCTTGACCGCTTTCTTATGAAGCTGTCCATGGGACTTCCTGATAAGGATGAGGAAGTAAAGATAATGGAGCGGTTTATGGGGGAGGTTCCGGGTGCGGGCAGTGCCAAAAGGGTAGCTGCTGTATGTTCTGCGAAGGATATTGTAGATATGCAGCAGGAAGCCGCAAAGGTATATGTACATAAGGCAATTCTTGAATATATTGCATCAATAGTGCAGGCGACGAGAAAGAATCCTGAAATCAAGATGGGAATAAGTCCGAGAGGTACGCTTGCACTGCTTCGCGCCGTAAAAGCATTTGCATACATTTCCGGAAGAGAGTATGTGGTTCCGGAGGATGTGAAGGCTGTTGCTGTTCCTGTGCTTGCACACAGACTTGTGCTTATGTCATCATTTTCGGGGGATGAAGGAAGGAAAAAGCTCATAAATGACATTGTGGCATCGACAGAGATTCTTACAGAGGACTGGAGAAGATAGATGAGTCTTATTTTGATGAGCATTGCAGTGCTGCTTGTGATATATATTATCAGAAAAATATATATAAAAAACTGGAGCCATGGAATAGAGGCAGATATTGAAGTATCAAAAAATACAACATTTCCGGGAGATGAACTTATTCTCACAGAGACAGTTGTGAACCGAAAATGGCTGCCGCTGCCTATGGTGACGGTCAAGTTCGAGGTTGATAGAAGCTTTGTGTTCGGCAATGAAGTTGTCAACACGAATGTTTCTGACTATAGTTATAAAAGTGACGTATTTTCACTGCTGTTCTATCAGAAGATAACCAGAAATATTCCTCTGGTATGTACCAGGAGAGGATATTATAAAATTAACAGGCTGGATATCGTGTCAACGGATGTCATGATGGACAAGACCTTGACAACGTATTTTGATATTGACAAGGCTGTCACAGTATATCCTGCCGAAGTATTGTCGGATGATATTGATATTCCATACCGCAGGATTATGGGAACTGTGCTTACAAGACAATATACATATGAAGACCCGTTTGAGTTCCTTGGAATACGTCAATATCAGACATATGACAGTCTTAAGGATGTCAACTGGACGGCATCTGCTAAGACAGGAGAATTAAAAGTCAATGTACATGCACATACAGCCTCGCAGCAGGTATGTATACTTCTCAATCTGGAAAATGATGGCGTGTGGAACTATGAAGATTTGAAAGAAAAAGCTATATCCATGGCATGCAGTCTTGCGTGCCGTCTCACAAGACAGGCAGTGTCAGTGAGCCTGCTTTCTAATGGACGCGACATTCTCACAGGAAACGAGCTTGTTATAGAGGCAGGATGTGACGATGGACACAGGAGCAGTATAATGACGGCACTTGCCAGGATTGACTTAAAAAAACAAAGCCGTGATTTTGAAGCTGTCATAGAGGAGCATGTGAAGGAACTTGGAAATGATATGATATACTGCATGATTTCAACGAGCAGAAGAATACCTTTGCAGAGGTATTTTGTGGAGCTTACAGGCGGTGCGAGTGACTCAATGTGGATATATCCATGTCATAAAAGCTTCGAGAGAAATTTTGATTATCTTGGCGGTACGGACGTCGTCTGCTGGGAGGTGGAACATGAATAGAGAAGCTTCATATAAAAATACGGTAATTGTATACATAATAAGATTGATTGAGCTGTTAATGCAGATTATGGTATTTTCGCTTACATATATGTTTATTTTGATAGGATTTATGAGGCGTGAGGATTTTAGCCCATTAGCCTGCATTGCTATAGCCGGAATACCGGTGAGTGTGCTTTACATTGTAAGAGGCTGGTGTACTGACAGAGCGGTAACTATATTGGCACATGCGGCTGCTGTGCTTCCGGCATTCATAATAATGGCTGATAAGATAGCGATGGCAGCATATATTGTGGTGTATGCAGCTATGATAATATATTCTATAGGACTTATCCTTGGTAAAAAGAATCATACGGATGAACATATTGCAGTCGGTATGGTGTTATATTTTATCACTGTAATGATTGTCGGAGAGATTACTAAAAGAGCCGTGATTGAGCAGTGGGCATTATATTTTGGCATTGTATTTATTATTCTTGAGGTTTTATACCATAATATTAACAACATGAATGATATTATGATAATGAGCCATGATGTAAAAAATTTCCCGGCAAAACAGATGGTCAGTGTCAATGCCTTTATAATGACAGCTGTATCTGTTATCTGTATAGGTGCGATGTTTATAATAGATAATCCTTATGTGTACAGGATGTTAGATGCACTCAAAAAAATTATTTTTGCGTTTCTTAGACTTATATTCGGTTTTATTGGCGGTGGAACTGAGGATGAGCCGATAATAGAGGAACCGGCTGCACCGGAAGCATCAGGGGAAGGCATGCAGCTTCCGATGGAGAGCGGAATTATTCAGGATATATTAAATGGTCTTGCAATGATACTTGGGATTGCAATGATTATCATGGTGGTTATATGCATTGCTGCTGCATTAGTAAGGCTTATGAAAAAAATGCATGGCAGTGATGGCGTTAGCGGCGACATTAGAGAGTTCGTGGCACCGGATGAGAAGAAGGTAAGGCTTGACAGGACGAAAAGAAGAGCAGAGCATGTGACTGATGGCGCTGTTGACATGAAAGTACGGCGCATATACAGGAGCATGGTCATTCATGGTGCAAAGAAGAAAAAGCTGTCGGTGTCTTATAATATGACTCCGGGTGAGATATCCGAAAAATATATAACCGTTCTTGCTGATGATGCAACTGAATTGTATGAGAAGGCAAGATACAGCAATGATGAGCTCTCAGAAGCAGAGCTTGAGCTGATGAAAGATATTAAGAAAAAGCAGAGGCAAAAAGATTAATTGTCCTGACAGAAAAATAAAAGAGGATTTTATGAATACATCAACAAGAAAACGCAAGTCATCTGAGAGGAAGGATTTTGAAAGAAAGCTTGCAACGCTTAACTGCAAAAGAGGTATCGGATTGGCAGTGGCTATCTCAATATTGCTCATAATATATTATTTTTTGTGCAGAGGTGAAAAAAAGCTTCCATATTGGTATAATGCGATGCTTATAGTTGTATTTACCATTCAGATAGCAATGTCAGTGCTTCTTGTGTATATTGTGAGAAATGCACAGGGAATGATGACACAGGCATACAGAATGTATTATATAACAACATTGGTGTTTTTTATGCCTGTATGCGTAGCTGATTTTAACATTAATTCAAGCATAATGTTATATGTAGCTGCTATGGCTCTGGCGATATTCATTCCTGTACTGCAAAGAAACGAGATGCATATGTATACTCTTATTATGGCTGTGGCGGCGGTTGTGTATTGTACATGCATATCCCTTGGAGGCTTTGGGAGAAATACTGTTGAAGCGGCAGCGGCAGGAGTATGTGCCATGCTTGCAGGAAGATATGCACAGGAGCGGTTCAGAGGATATGAACGTGCATCAAGTGAGAGTAGAGTTAAAAATATCCTCTCCACGGAGGATTCGCTTACAGGACTTACCAACAAGAGCGGACTGATAAACACAGCAGCAGTTATGTGGCAGTTCTGTGCCAGAAGCAGATCGATTGCGGGAGCGATATTTATAGACGTAGATTATTTTAAAGATTATAATGACACTTTCGGACACGATGAAGGCGATGAGTGTCTTAAAAAGATTGCACAGGCAATAGCAGATTGTGCGCGCAGGGATACGGTAGCAAGAGTTGGAGGAGAAGCTTTTTTTGTGCTTGTACAGGGAGTTGAAAAGGAAAATCTCATAGCGCTGGCACTTAAAATAAGAAGCTCGATAGCACAGCTTAAGCTTGAGCGTGAATACACAGGAACGTCTAACTATATAACTGTCAGCATAGGAGCAGCATACGGCTATCCTTCTGACGGCACAAGCTTTAAGAATCTGTATGACAGTGCTGCCGATGCAATGTATATTGCAAAGGAAAATGGGCGTAACTGTATTGTCTGTGACGGATGTGTATATGGAAGAATGAAGAATGGAGTAGGAACAGCCATTGGAAATTAGATGGCTGGCATTATTTTATGGAGAATGAATATTTACAGAGTATCAATATGTTTTCGACAGTGCTTAGACTCATGCTGGCGCTTGTATGCGGAGGTCTGTTAGGACTTGAGCGAGGAAAGAAGAAGCGACCGGCAGGCTTTAGAACGCATATGCTTGTCTGTGTAGGCGCAGCGCTTGCCATGATAACAAATCAGTATATGGCTGAGCATTATGCCGGGATAGACGCATCTCGAATGGCATCGCAGGTTATAAGCGGCATAGGATTTTTGGGTGCAGGAACCATTATGGTGACAGGGCTTCAAAAGATAAGGGGACTCACAACAGCAGCAGGCTTGTGGGTTGTTGCCTGTATAGGCCTTGCCTTCGGAACAGGCTTTTATTCCGGCGGCATTGTGGCAACAGTGTTATGTTATGTGATTAATACAGTGCTTCACAGGGTTGAGACACGCATGGAGACGAATGCAAGAATTATCGGAATATATGTTGAACTTGCCGATGTGTCTTATATCGGTAAGCTGCTTGAAAAGCTCAGACAGTCAGAGATAAATGTTACAGAGTTAGAGACAGGCAAGGCTCGTATGTCGGATAATCATGTGGGTGTGCTGCTAGTCATAAGGCTGGCTCATTTCGTAAATCATTCGGAGATTATTGAACAGCTTGAGATGGTTGAAGGAGTAAGCTTTGTTGAGGAAGTAAATTAGCGCAGCATTCAAATGCGTACTTCAATGTATGGTTTTCAGAATATATGGAATTAAATTCTAGGATATCAAATGAGGGGCAAAATACCTTTTGCCCCTCATATCATAATATGAATTTTGTACAAACTCCCGGTATATATTTTAATAGAAATATATGCCGGGAGTTTTTTATGTCTATAAAGGATAATATGAATTCGAGAGGTTTGGGAAAGCAGATAAGAAATACATTTGAACATGCACATATATTTTTGAAGAAAAATAAGAAGAATGTGGCGGCTGCATGTATGCTTCTTTTGCTGGCAGGCATAGCATATGCGGCACCAAGAGCGGTTGTGGCTGCATCGCAGAATGCGGCAGCAGTGTCTAGGGAGCTGCCTATATATTGTGTTGACAGGAAGGATAAGGTTGTGGCGCTGACATTTGATGCTGCGTGGGGAAATGAGGATACGCAGCAGATACTCGATATTCTTGAAAAGCACAATGTAAAAGTGACTTTCTTCGCAACAGGAGGCTGGGTCGAGACATATCCTGATGATGTGAAAAGGATTATAGAGGCCGGGCATGCATTCGGCAATCACAGTGAGAACCATAAGTTCATGACAAAGCTGTCCGATGAGCAGAAAAAGCAGGAGCTTATGCAGGTGCATGACAAGGTTAAGGCGCTTACAGGGTATGAGATGTGCTTATTCCGTCCTCCTTATGGAGATTACAATGATGCAGTGGTTAAGGTTGCAGAGAGTCTTGGATATTATACGATACAGTGGAGCGTTGACAGTCTTGACTGGAAGGACTACGGAGTTGACTCAATAATAAAGACTGTCACGCAGCACAAGAACCTGGATAATGGTGCAATCATTCTGATGCACAACGGTGCAAAATATACTGTCGATGCATTAGATAGTGTGATAACAAGCCTTAAAGAGCAGGGATACAGCTTTGTAACGGTTGCACAGCTTATACATACAGGCAGGTACCATATGGATCATACAGGAAAGCAGATTGCGGATGAATAAAAATTTATTTGTTTTTTTCGTCGGTGAATCCCTGCTTTTCTGACAGACAATCAATCATTTCACAAACAAGTTCTTTATATTTAACGTTAAGGCGTGAGAATTTTTGAACGGTATAAATATCATTAGAAGATAATGGAAGTTCAACAACGATGTGTTCTATGTCGGATGATTGAGAGTGACCAATAAGATAATCAACAGATGTTTCGAAATAATCAGCAAGCTTTATCAGTGTATCAATATCAGGTTCAGCAAGGCCGTTTTCATATTTATAAATTGATTGTTGACTTATATTAAACAATTCTGCCAGCTTAAGCTGACTTAGACCTTTGCTCAAGCGCAGCGATTTTAAATTTTTCATTTTACACTCCTAAAGAGCAAAAATATTGAAATTACTCTTATCCAGATACATGATACCAAATAATATATGTATCAGTAAATAAACAATACATGGTAACTACATACAACAAAAAGTTGTTAAAAAACGATAAAAATAACATCATAAAATTTATAAAGTAAAAATAAAAATAATTAAAAAAATAGAAAGTTGTAATTGACTACAACCATTGGTTGTGATATAGTTCTGCTTAAAGATGTACATCACTTAGGAGGCGCACAGATGAAAATAAAAGTCGGTTTGTTAGACCAAGATACCAACTATCTTAAGAGAATGACGATTGCTTTTACGTCAAGATTTGCTGATAAAGTGGAAGTTTATTCATTTACAATGCCGGATGTTGCCATAGAAGAGGCGAATGACAGGAAACTGGATGTATTTTTATTCAGCAAAGAGTATGACATAGACGTTTCTAAGCTGCCGGACAGGTGTGGATACGCCTATCTTGTTGATGCACAGAACGTGGAGATGATAGATGACATAATGACTGTGTCAAAATATCAGAAGGCTGAGCTTATATATAAGAAGATTCTAAGCATTTACTCTGAGCGTGCTAATAATACTTCAAAGAGCATTATGAATGAAGATATACATACTAAGATAGTATATTTTACATCTGTATCGGGTGGATGCGGAACGTCAACTGTGGCAGGTGCAGCAGCTAAGAGATATGCAAAATACGGTAAAAGGGTTCTTTATCTTAATCTTGAATATATTTCATCGACCGAGGTGTACTTTCAGGGTGTAGGCGAAGGCACGATGTGTATTATTATCTATGCTGTTAAATAGCAGAAATCCTACATGGGTCTGAAGATTGTGAGCTGTCTGCGTCATGATGAATATGGTGTGAATTTTTTTGCATCGAGTGATTTGGCACTTGATGCATGTGAACTTAGTGTCGAGAATATCAGACAGCTTATAAAGGAGATACAGCTTGGCGACAGCTTTGATTATATAATCGTTGATGGCTCTTTTTCATTCAACAAAGATATATACATGATGATTGACAGCTTTAGTGAATGCATTTTTGTCTCCGATGGTTCGCCGGCCTCCAATGTAAAATTCCGGAATGCATATAAGTGCATGGAAATTTTAGACAGACAGTATGGCGGAAGGATGCTTGATAAAATTAAGCTTATATACAATCGCTTCAGCAGCCGTAATTCTGAGCAGATTGACAATGATACGCTGACTGTTGTAGGAGGAATCAACAGAATAGAAGGTGCAAAGCCGAAGGAATTAATGGAACAGATAATGGAATATACATTCTTAGATGACATCATGTGATTAAGCTTTTACCTAAGAAAGTACAGGTATTGGAATGGAGAATAGTTATGGCATTGGTCGATAATGAAACTATTATTTCAGAATCAAAAAAATACATCATGGAGAATTTTTCACTCAGCAATATGAGTGATGATGAATTGAATGATGCTATTGAAAATGTTGTTTTAGATAAGCTTAGAGGTCAATACTGCTCAATAGAAGATAAGCTGGATATAGTACAGCAGATTTTCAGCTCTATAAGAGGTTTTGGACTTCTTGATACTATAATGAAGGATGAGACTATAACTGAGGTTATGATAAATGGACCTGACAATATTTTCATAGAGCAGAGAGGACGACTGACAAAGCTTGAAAAGGGTTTTGAAAGTGAAAGACGACTTGAGGATATTATCCAGAGGATTGTGGGACTTGCCGGAAGAGAAGTAAATCAGGCAAATCCTATATGTGATACCAGACTTCCGGATGGTTCCCGTGTGAATGTTGTTCTGCCGCCGATTGCACTGTGCGGTCCGACTGTCACAATAAGAAAGTTTTCAAAAGACCCTATGACCATCGAAAAGCTGATAAGCTATGGCTCGATAACAGCAGACATAGCAAGAGTGTTAGAGCTTCTTGTAAGGGCTAAATATAACATATTTATCTGCGGTGGTACAGGCTCAGGAAAGACAACATTCCTTAATGCCATGTCCAATTATATTCCAAAGGATGAACGAGTTATCACTATCGAGGATTCGGCAGAGCTCCAGATAAAGGGTGTGCAGAACCTTGTAAGCCTTGAGACGAGAAATGCAAATGCTTCAGGTGCAGGTCAGATAACTATAAGAGATCTGATAAAGTCTTCTCTGCGAATGAGACCTGAACGTATTGTTGTCGGTGAGGTCAGAGGAGGCGAGGCACTTGATATGCTTCAGGCAATGAATACAGGTCATCTAGTTCGAGCATCTTACCAGAGGTCTTACCTATATTCAGCTATGACTATAGGAAAGCCAATAAACATCAAGGAATACGCGGAGAATGTGCGTTTATAAATAATAAATATATCGAAGCAAGTGTTCTTAACTGCTTAAAAAAATCTAATTCAAGTATATAGGTAATGAATCAAAAGGTACAGTCTAAATTTTCCAATACGCAAAAATTTAATAGAAAAGGAGCGATAGCTATGATAATACAGAAATCAAGTCTAATTATGGATAGCAATCATCAAAATATACTTGTAAAGGATTTTGCTAGAAATTACTCAGGCGTGGATAGCTTGCATCAGCCAGAGAATATAGTAAAGGTAATGAATGATGTTTTTAATGTGGCAAATCTCGCCGAAGAATACCTCTATTTAATATGTATGACAACGAGGTGTAAACCTATAAGCATTTTCGAGGTATCACATGGAACTTGTAATTCTTCATTAGTTGGATGCAGAGAAATTATGATTAGAGCATTATTATGTGGTGCTGTTAATATTGTTATTGTGCATAATCATCCTAGTGGAAGTGTACGACCTTCATTAGAAGATGTTAAGGTGACTAAGAAGATAAAAGATGCATCTAAGCTGATAGGATTAAATTTCTGTGATCATATTATTATTGGGCAAGATGGATATTTTAGTTTTTCCAAAGCTAATTTACAATGATGTATTTTGTAGAAAAATCGTGGTGAAAAACTATATGTTGTAAAATTGAAAAAAAATATTGACAAGTTTCCCTTTTGAGGTTAAAATTATTTCAGAAATCGGAAAAGGAGGAATGAGCTATGGCAAATAAATTGGGTATTTTTTGTCGAAAGCTTAGATTAGAAAGAGGAGAGCTTCTTTATGATATGGCACAGAAGCTAGGTGTATCATCCGCATTTCTATCAAAAGTTGAAAATGGTAAAAAGAAACCTCCAGTACAATGGAAACAGATAATTATTTCAGAATATCAATTATCTGGTAGTAGGCTGGAAGAATTTGAAGAATGTTTCTTTGATGCAATTAATGCTGATAGTATTGATATAAGTGCATATGAGGAATCAGATAAGGAATTGATGTTATCATTTGCACGTAAGTTTGATGCTCTAGATAAGGCAATGATCAGAAGAATGTTGGATAAAGAGGAGAAATAATGCATGAATGTATCGGCTAGTCCACGTTCAAGAGAAAGAATTCGAGAAATGGCTAAATGGGTGCGAGAACAATTACATATGAAAGATAGATTGGAGTTTCCTATTGTCGAGGTAATAGAGTTACTTGCAGCTGATGATGAAGAAGAATTTGACTATGAAATTGTAAGTCCTGGCGAAATGATTGATACTTACGGAACTACTAATACATATAGCAATATCATGAAAATTCGTGAGAACGTATATGAAGGTGCTATACAAGGTAATCCACGTGATAGATTTACATTATGCCATGAATTTGGACATTGGTTTCTTCATCAGCCAGAAAGTGTGAGTTTTGCAAGAGGTAGTATACCAAAGTATTGTGATCCAGAGTGGCAAGCAAATACATTTGCCGCTGAATTAATGGTTCCGTATTATCTTGTAGATGGGATGAGTGTGGAAGAGATTGTTGAAAAGTGCGGAGTCTCTTATTCATGTGCCAGTATTCAGATGAAATATATATAAGATGTTTGGAGATTATTCGTCTCTTAACATAGAAAAAACCAAGTACACAATGTACTTGGTCAGTGCTTAAAAGAACAATGTCAATTAAGCCAGTTTATAATTGTTTCTAGACAACTCAATTATAACATTGACATTATTCTTATGCAACTGATTTTTTGAGAAAGGAGTGATGTTCAATGTATATTTTTAGAACATGGATTACAAAGAACGGTCAAAGAATTTATGCCAAGGATTATGGCAAGAAAGCTTTCCGTTTCTGGGTATCAAAGTAAATATATTTAAATTGACAATTTATATTATACAGATAAAAGTACATTACTGGCTTTGTACTTCCTTATCGGAAGGGAGTAAATATGGCTAAGACGAGAAGTAGTAACCATGGTAAACAACAGAAAAAGGTAATAACTGTACATGGTTATACAAAATCAAATGGTGTAAAAGTAAAAGATCATAGACGTTCTACACCGAATTAATATAAGGGGCTACTCGGAAAGGTAGCCCTTCTTTAATTTTGAATGTTTCAGGAGGTAATGATGAGTACAATAGAATATAATTTTATAAGATTAAAAAATATATACGAGGAAGCTCTTCGTTCCTATGATAAATCAGTTGCTTTTGATGTTAAAATAGGAAGAGGAAGATTTCTAATTCTTATGTTTTTATCAGAAGCTGACGAAAGGGATAGCTTGTTTGTATATATGAGAAACACAATGGTAATGCGAAAATTGAAGATGTATGGTAGTCATAGGAATGGTGATTTTAAAGTATATATTTCTGATGAAGTACAGATGCGAATGAAAGCAGAGCTTCAGTTGCAGGAGGGAAATGCAACATTTGATTTTGAACGATTTTTAAATGAAGTAAATAATGCTATCCCACAGGAAATAACTATGTCTCAAAAAGTTAAAACGCTTAGAGATAATAGAAACATTATTAGAACAGTGGGGATAGATGAGATTGAAAAAACAGTATTGATTGGCACTAAAGTGTTATCAAAAGGTAAACCACAGGACAGAACTTTGCGTAAATTATACATGTATACAGAAGAAAGTGAAACAGTGATTACAGAACTTATTAAGAATCTTAAGAAAGCAAATATGACAGTTGCATGGACAACAGAAGAACAGAGGTTCAAGGCTGCCGATATCAATGCTATGATTAATAGTCTTAAATAATCATTTGGAGATTATCATATAAAATATACGATAGAGAAGAGGGTTGAAATACACATTCTTTTTTATACCCCTTTTTAAGAAGGTGGTGCCGAAAAGTGTACATTTAGAAACTGAATAATAAGGACATAAAATCAGTGCCAAAAAGTAGAGACTTTCCATTATGGGAGGTCTTATTTTTTATGTAAGCATTTTAAGACCAAGGAAAGGAGCGTTAATCATGAAGAGATATGGTTATCACAGAACAAGTACAAGAGAGCAGCATTTAGACAGAGGTATCAAGGAGATTACAGCATACTGTGAGCAGAATGGTTTGGAGATGGAAAAGATTTTTACAGACCAGCAGACAGGCAAGAACTTTAATCGTCCGAGGTACCAGGTATTGAAAGAGGATGTATTAAGAACTGGTGATGAGTTAATTATTACTGAGGTCGATAGACTAGGTAGAAATAAGCAGGAGACCTTAAAAGAGTTACAGTATTATAGGGATAATGGTGTCCGTGTAAAAATACTGGAGCTTCCTACTACACTTATGGATTTATCAAAGCTTGATAATGCCATGGCTAGGATGTTGATGGAAACCATCAATAATATGCTGATTGAGTTATATGCAGCTATGGCACAGGCAGAGATTGAGAAGAAAGAAAAACGCCAGCGTGAGGGTATTGATGCTAAGAAGAATCGTGGTGAGTGGGATGATTATGGTCGTCCTGCGATTATGTCACAAGATGAGTTTGCAGACCAGTATAAGAAAGTATTGTCGGGAGAGCTTCGCCCCTTTGAGTTAATGAAGCAACTTGGTATGAGCAAGAGTAAATATTATAGATATATCAGTAAATTTAATCAGTAATTATAATAAAAGCCTCACTAGGTAGGCGAAGTGCAGTTAGATGGACAATATACTGATATACATAATGGACGTGTGTTTACATTCAATAATTTTGCAAACGAGAAAGCAGTGGATGATATCTATACATTGACTGCGAGTGTCGTTGACGAGGCCGGAAATGAGACAGTTAACGAGATTGTATTTTCTGTCAACAGATTTGGTTCGACATATATCATGTCGGATAGCACTAAAGCACTGCTCGGAAAATTTATCAGGGATGAACAGGATATTGTTATCACTGAGGTTAACCCTAATGAGCTTACGGAAACAGAGCTTACGCTTTTTAAGAACAATGAGACTATCGTACTTGAGAAGGACAAAGACTTTTCGGTTGAAGTTGATGGTGGAGCAGGAAAATGGTATTCATACAGATATACGATTTTTAAAGAGAACTTTGCTGATGACGGCGTATATCGTGTTTCTATTTATTCAAAGGATGGAGCACAGAATACTTCGGAGAATCTGTTAGAGGATAAAGCGGCAGAGATAAGCTTTGGAGTTGACAAGACATTGCCTAATATAATTGTCACAGGAATTGAGACCGGCAAAACATATGCCCAGGAGTCAAAAGAGGTCATAATAACAGCGTTTGATAACCTTAAGCTTTCAGAGCTTGTTGTAATGCTTAATGGGGAGGAATACAAGCGCTGGAGCACGGATGAGATTGACGAGATAACTGCGTCAAATCAGGATTTTGTGCTTTCAGTTGCAGAGTCAAACAGGGCTCAACAGCTTGTTGTTACAGCATATGATGCAGCGGGCAATGAGATATCTCAGTCTGTTGATGATTTCTACGTAACAACGAACGCATGGATCCGATTCTACAACAATAAGCTTGCTTTCTTTGGAAGTATAGGTACAGGTGTGGCAGCAATTGGCGGTGGAGGAGGATACTTAGGCTTCTTCCTTCGCAGAAGAAAGCTTATAAAGCTCGCAAAAGCTGCAGGAAAATAATGAAATAAGATACACAATTTTTTCATGTATCATAAAACTCCGCTTAGCTGTAAAAAGCAGTAAGCGGAGTTTTTTCTGTAACCTTAATGACATCGTGAATAAAGTTACAGCCACATATATGAACAGATTAGCTGCGAGGCATTTTATTTGCCGGCTATAGTTATTCCTTTTACAAGGACTGACGGTGAACCGCAGCGTGATGAGCCAAGAGCAAAAGGATTGAATTTTAAATCTTCACCTATCAGGGATATATCCTTTAGGAGTGAGAAGAAGTTGCCTGATATTGTAAAGCCTTTTACCGGCTTGCCTTTCTTGCTGTTTTCAATCATAAATCCGCCGGATGACAGCGAGAAATCACCTGTTATGGCATTTGCACCCGCATGCATGCCTTCTACGGATGTAACGTATATTCCGTTAGCGGCAGCACTTAGCAGGTCATCAAGTGAGCCTTTTACAGGATTGATGTAGAAGCTGTAAGGGTGGATGGATACAGCGGATGCGTAGGAAGTCTTTGCAGCGTTTCCGGTGGTCTTTACGCCTGCTTTTGCGGCGGTTGCAAGGTTATATAAAAGTGTTGTAAGCCTTCCCTGTTCAATTACATTCTTAGAATATGTGGCAGCGCCCTCGGCATCGAAGGTTCTCTTTACAAGTGCATCCTTATAGAGAGGGTCGTCTGTGAGTGTGAGAATGTCAGCGGCAACATTGCTGCCTTCTTTTCCGGCTAACAGTGATAAGCCTTTTTGTGCGGTATCTGCACAGAAAACGGATGAGTATGTCGAGAGCATCGAAGCCATGACTTTGCTTGAGAATACGACAGTGTAATTTCCGCTTGGAACAGAAGTGTAGCCTATTGTGGATACTGCGTCATCAACGGCTTCGGCTGCGATTTTTGCTGCGTCAAAGTCATCAAGGTTTCCTGATGCTATATCCATGCCGTCATATTTGTTCTCGCCATCGGATACAAGTGCCGATGCATAGCTGTAGGAAAAGGCAGCAGTATCCTCAAGGTCAAGTCCGTTAGAATTGCACAGTGCGTATTTGCTGCTGTCATAGCCTGAGGCAGACATTGTTCCATCGACAACGCGCGAATCTGTTTTATATACTTCGGACTGAAGCTTGAGTGTGAACGCGGCAAGCTCGGATGAACTTGGCTCTGTATTTTCAGAGGCTTCGCAGGATAGATAGTTGTCTCCTGATTTATGTATGAATGAAGGTTCATCGCTCTCAATGGACAGTGAGTTTTCCATGGCACGTTTTACAAGTGAGACTGCATCTTCGGCAGTTAAGTTCTCTGTTGATGCATAGCCGGTCTTGCCGTCTACAATGCATTTAAAGCATACTCCGAGAGAGCTTTCGGATGTGAAAGTGTTAATTTCGCTCTGGTAAGCTTCCACGCTTGTACCAGAGGATTCTGTATAGTAGAGCTCATAATCCTTGAGCCCATTTTCTTTTGCTGCGGATAAGACCGCATTCTTAAATTCCTGATAGTTCATTTTTAACTCCGATCTGCCGCCATCCGCCACCTTAAATTGAAAATATAAA
>ENA-ORKV01001571-ORKV01001571.1-human-gut-metagenome-genome-assembly--contig:-NODE-1571-length-16771-cov-2.214388_pt1 | contig 16771 bp, 12 predicted proteins | sample MGYA00243058_ERZ508805 | MGnify/ENA primary metagenome ERZ508805 (study PRJEB26277, sample SAMN04329770) | human gut metagenome | biome: human-associated habitat | host: Homo sapiens | place: USA... | reverse complement strand
TCTGCGGTCATTATCTTTTTTCTGTCGCGCCGCGAGGTCGTTTCGCTGAAGCGGTGGCGCGTGAAGTATTTTTTAGTCAGTCTTGCCACAAGCGCGGCGTAAAGCGCAACGCCGATTACCGCGGCTGCGGCGAGGACTATTATAAGGATTAGCCACCACTGCACGATGTGCTCCTTTCGGGTCTTTCCCGTGGGTTAAAATAAGCGGCGACCGAGATTCAATCGCCGCTTTGGGGTTACTTTTTGCAGGCTCCGACGAACGCGCTAAAAAGCGGATGCGGACGCGTGGGGCGCGACAGGTATTCGGGGTGATAAATCACGCCGACGCTGAATTTCTTGCCGTCGATTTCGTAGGCTTCGGGCAGTTTGCCGTCCTTGGATTCGCCCGTAAAGTTGAGCCCGAATTTTTTGAAGTCGGCTTTGAGCGCCTTGTTGACCTCGTACTTGTGGCGGTGGCGCTCGGAAATTTCTGTTTTTCCATAGAGCGCCGCTGCGCGGCTGCCCTCCGACAGCACGCACGGATACGCGCCGAGGCGCATCGTGCCGCCGAGGTCGGACGACTCGTCGCGCTTCTGGACGCTGCCCGTGCGGTCCTTCCACTCGGTGATGAGGGCGACGACGGGATGGGCCGTGTCGGGATCGAGCTCGGTGGAGTTGGCTCCGCCGAGACCGCACACGTGACGGGCGAACTCGATGACGGCCATCTGCATGCCGAGGCAGATGCCGAGGAACGGGATCTTGTTTTCACGGGCGAACTCGATGGCCTTGATCATGCCTTCCGTGCCACGCTTGCCGAAACCTCCCGGGACGAGGATCGCATCGACGTCCTGAAGGATCTTCTCCGCGCCTTCCTCTTCGATCTGGCCGGCGTCGACGTAGCGGATCTTGACGCGGGTCTCCGTGCGGATGCCGGCATGGATCAGCGCTTCGTTGAGGGACTTATAGCTGTCGGCGTAGTCGACGTACTTGCCGACCATGGCGACCGTGACCTCGCGCTGCGGGTTCTTGATGCGACGGACGATGTCCTCCCAGGCGGAGAGATCGGCGGGCTTCGTCTCAAGGCCGAGCTTCTTGCAGACGAGGTCGTCAAGATGCTGGGCGTGGAGCATGAGCGGCACTTCGTAGATCGTGGAGGCGTCGGCGACGCTGATCACGCAGTCCATCGGCACGTTGGAGAAGAGCGAGATCTTGGCGCGCTCGCCTTCCGGGATCATGTGCTCGGCGCGACAGAGGAGCATGTCGGGATAGACGCCCTCTTCGCGGAGCTTCTGAACGGAGTGCTGGGTCGGCTTCGTCTTGAGCTCGCCGGCGGACGGAATCCACGGGCAGAGCGTCAGGTGGATGAAGCAGGTGTTGTTGCGGCCCACGCGGAAGGACATCTGGCGGACGGCCTCGACGAACGGCAGGGACTCAATGTCGCCGACCGTACCGCCGATTTCAACGACGGCCACGTCGGGCTTGCCGTCAAAGGTGCTGGCGGCGCCGCGCTGGATGAACTCCTGAATTTCGTTCGTGATGTGCGGGATCACCTGAACGGTCTTGCCGAGGTATTCGCCGCGACGTTCCTTGCGAAGCACGCTCTCGTAGATCTGACCCGACGTGAAGTTGTTGGGCTTGTGCATCTTCGTGGAGATGAAGCGTTCGTAGTGACCGAGGTCGAGGTCGGTTTCCGCCCCGTCTTCCGTCACAAAAACTTCACCGTGCTGGAAAGGCGACATCGTGCCCGGGTCGACGTTGATATACGGATCGAGCTTGATCATGGTCACCTTCAGACCACGAGATTCCAGAATAGCCGCTAACGAAGCGGCGGCGATGCCCTTGCCGAGAGAAGAGACAACGCCGCCGGTCACAAATACGTACTTGGTCATGAAGAAGAGCCCCACGCAAGGAGGTACAGGAAAAAATTAAAGCCGAGATTATACCTGAAGTTCGGCATACCGCCCGAAAAACGTCTCCGCTTCCGCGCCGCCTCCGAATCAGGCCGATTATTCATTGTACGAGAATTCTCCCGACGCCGACACGACTTTTTGCCGGGACTCCCGAAGGGCTTCCCCGCCCGGCCTACGCGTACGGAGGAAGCCCTCGGGCTCAGAGAAGCTTCTCCGCATCGAGCACGGGCGCCGCAGGCGCGGCCCTCGGATCGTCGAAGTCCGCGCGGCAGGCGGCCTCGAACTCCGCATAGCGGCAGACCTCGCACTCTTCGTCGCTGCCGCGAAAGTCCCACTCGGGCTGCACGGTGACGTGGTCGATCTGGAACTCCTCATGAAGCTGCCTGCGCAACACGTCGAGGATCTTGGGCCAGCACTCGGGGCTTTCGATGTGCACGTGGCACTGGATGGCGCCGTGACCAGGGCTCATCGTCCAGACGTGCAGGTCGTGCACGCGGTTGACGCCTGGGATAGCCTCGATCGTGCGACCGACGCTGAAATAGTTGACGCCTTCAGGCACGCTGTCAAGAAGAACGCGCGTCGAGTCGCGGAGGATCTCCCAGGTTGCATGCAGAAGCAGGCAGCAGACGACGAGCGAGAGAATCGGGTCGGCAATCGTCGGACCGCCGAAGTAGATGACGGCGCCCGCGACGATGGCCGCCACGGAGCCGAGCAGGTCGCCCATCACGTGCAGAAGCGCCGCGCGCGTGTTCATATTCTTGCGGTCTCGGGAGAGGGACCAGGCAACGAGAATGTTGATCACCAGACCCACAGCCGCGATCGCCATGACGGAAAGGCCAGAGACGGGTTCGGGCGTCATGATGCGCGAGACGGCCTCGAAGAAGATCCATCCCACGACGCAGAGCATCACGAGACCGTTAATGAAGGCGGCAAGCACCTCGACGCGGCCGTGACCAAAGGAGTGGTCGTCGTCCGCCCCCTTCTGGGCGATCTTGTTGGCAACTAACGCGAAAAGCAGGCTCGCCGAGTCGGTCACCATGTGCCCGGCGTCGCCGATCAGGGCAAGAGAATTGCCCCAGAGGCCGCCCACAAGCTCGATGACGGAGAAGCTGAGCGTGAGCGCAACCGCGAAGCCCAGCACGCTCGTCTTCGTCTTTTCGGCCGCATGAAGCCAGTGGCTGTCTCCTCGGCCGTGACTCGAGAACTCGGAGTTGGGCTCGGGCTTTTGAAAAACGTCGTCGAAATGCTTCTGTTCGGACATGATGAATGGTGCCGTTGTTGACCTCTGCTGCGCGCAGACAAGCGCAAGGCCCGGACATCCTCAGGGCTGTCCGGGCCTTTGTTCTGATTTGAGACGGATTATAAAGCCTCCGCCTCCGTCAGGCATGCCCTCGGGCGGCGACAGGACTTACTTGCCGGTGAGCATCGCCACCGAGCCGCTGCCTGCGAGAAGCCCCGCGCTGGCGTAGATGCCGAGCTTGGCGCGCGTGTCCGTGATGTCGAGGTTGCGCATCGTGAGCTGACCGATGCGGTCGACGGCGGTGAACATCGAGTCGCCCTTCTCCATCGTGAGGCGGGACGGTTCGTACGTCAGGTTCGGGCTCTTGGTGGAAACGATCGTATAGTCATTGCCGCGGCGCAGCTCGATCGTCACTTCGCCGGTGACGGCACGGGCGACCCAGCGCATGGCGCTTTCGCGGATCATCAGCGCCTGACTGTCGAACCAGCGGCCCTGATAGAGGTAGCGGCCGAGCTTGATGCCGTTGATGCGGTATTCGGCGATCGTATCCTCATTGTGAATGCCGGTGACGAGGCGTTCGTAGGCAAGGAAGAGAAGCGCCATGCCCGGAGCTTCATAGATGCCGCGGGACTTGGCCTCGATGATGCGGTTCTCGATCTGGTCGGACATGCCGAGACCGTGACGGCCGCCGATGCGGTTGGCCTCTTCCATGAGAGCGACGGGATTCGAGAACTTCTGCCCATTGATGGCGACGGGAACGCCTTCGTTGAATTCAACCGTGACCGTTTCAGGCTTGACTTCAACGTCGTCGCGCCAGAAGGCGACGCCCATGATCGGCTCAACGATCTTCATGTTGGAGTCGAGGCTTTCCAGGTCTTTGGCCTCATGCGTGGCGCCGAGCATGTTCGAGTCGGTCGAGTAGGCCTTCTCGGCGCTCATGCGGTAGTTGAAGCCCTCCTTCTGAAGGAAGGCAGACATTTCGGCGCGGCCGCCGAGCTCGCTGATGAACTGCACGTCGAGCCAAGGCTTGTAGATCTTGAGGTTCGGGTTGGCAAGAAGACCGTAGCGGTAGAAGCGCTCGATGTCATTGCCCTTGTACGTGGATCCGTCACCCCAGACGTTGACGCCGTCCTCACGCATGGCGGCGACGAGCATCGTGCCCGTCACGGCGCGGCCGAGCGGAGTGGTGTTGAAGTAAAGCTGGCCTGCCGTCGAGATGTGGAAGGCGCCGGACTGAATGGCGGCGATGCCTTCGTTCACGAGCTGTTCGCGGCAGTCGATCAGGCGGGCGTTTTCGGCGCCGTACTCCATGGCGCGACGCGGAATGGCTTCATAGTCAGTTTCGTCGGGCTGGCCGAGGTTGGCCGTGTAGGCGTAAGGCAGAGCGCCCTTGTTCTTCATCCAGCGAAGAGCAGCGCTCGTATCGAGGCCGCCGGAAAAGGCAATGCCGACTTTCTGGCCGACGGGAACGCTTTGAAGGATCGTTTCAGACATGTTTTGAGTTTCTTGTGAGTTCGTGTTGTTGTTTACCCAGCAACCTGGGGCCTGTGGCGATGATTATCCGCTCTCTCAGCCCCGCCTGCCGCCTCCGAACGCCACTATGTGAGACTTTTTGAAGAGTCCTCAAACAGCTTGAGGAGTTGTACCTAGACGGTCTGAGAACAACAGACAAATGGTCGACATATGACCGCATTTGTCCGCCTGCGCACCGCACCCATCGCAGGGAAACACACCAAATCCGTAAGAACCCTCAGGTACATGCTTGTTTGCTCTTAAACGACACCTTCCCTCCTTTCCCCTCCAGGAGAACAGTTCTCGAACAATCCGTTACAGGAAAATCAGGGAAGGGCTTTTCCATTTTTCCATAGGGGTTTTCCTATTTTTCAATCTTTCTAGTCCAAGATCAAACGCAATGCACTGTTGATTGCTTGACCTCAATCAATCCGTATAGACTGAACGAGTTACCTGAAGGTACTGCGGTTTCAGGACCATGAAAACGAACTGCAGGGTACGCCTGACGGCCAGTCCGCCACTTTTCAAGCGGCGGACACTCAAACAACAGGAGCGCCATTCAACTGACGCGCTCCAAACTAGAGGAGCAAACAACCATGTCCATGAAGCAGACCCTGATCGGCCTCGGCCTCGTCGCCGCCTCCGGCGCCGCCCTCGCCCTTCCGAACATCGCCGTTCTCGCTACCGGCGGCACAATCGCCGGTGCCGGCGCCTCCGCTACGGGCACTGCCTATCAGGCCGGCAAGGTGAGCGTCAACCATCTCGTTGCCGCCGTTCCGGAACTTGCCAACATCGCCAACGTGACCCCGAAGCAGGTCGCCCAGATCGGCTCTCAGGACATGTCCGACGAAGTCTGGCTCAAGCTTGCCCAGACGATCAACGCCGACTGCAAGAAGTATGACGGCTTCGTCATCACGCACGGCACGGACACGATGGAAGAAACCGCCTACTTCCTGAACCTCACGCTCAAGTGCGACAAGCCCGTCGCCATGGTCGGCGCCATGCTGCCGTCCACGGGCCTCGGTGCTGACGGCCCGCGCAACCTCTACAACGCCGTTCTGACCGCCGCCCCTGAAACCGCCAACCCGGGCGTCGTGGCCGCCACCGACAACATCGTCGTCGGTCCCCGTGAAGTCATCAAGACCAACACGGTTCAACCCGAAACGTTCCAGGCCGCCAACTTCGGCAAGGTTGGCACGATCTTCAACAACAAGGTGACGTACTCCACGCTTCCGGTTCGTGCTCACACGACCGCCACGCCGTTCGACGTCACGGGTCTGAAGGAACTCCCGAAGGTCGGCATTGTCTACAACCACGCCGGCGTGGAAGGCCTCCAGGCTGAAGCGCTCGTCAAGGCCGGCTACAAGGGCATCGTGAACGCCGGCGTCGGCAACGGCAACATCCACAAGTCCATCTGGCCGGTTCTTGAACAGGCCACGAAGAACGGTGCCGTCGTTGTTCGCTCCTCCCGAGTTCCGACGGGCGCCACCACGAAGGACGCTGAAGTGGACGACAAGGCCCAGCACTGGGTCTCCTCCGGCGAACTGAATCCGCAGAAGGCCCGCGTCCTCCTGCAGCTCGCCCTGACGAAGACCTCCGACTGGAAGGAAGTCCAGAAGTACTTCGACCTCTACTAATCGAAGTCTCCGCCTGCGCTTCACATGATTGCTGAAGCGCAGGACTCAAGTCTTGAAAAAGCCCTGATCCGAAAGGTTCAGGGCTTTTTTCATCACAGCGGCGGCACGGCCGTAGCCAAGGCAGCTGTTGAACAAATACAGGGACTTTCCAGAAACGACAATGGCCCGTTCACATTGAACGAGCCATTTCGTTTTGACTTCAAGATGTGCCTGGTGCGGCCACCGGGACTCGAACCCAGATCCGTCCCTTAGGAGGGGACAGTTCTATCCAGTTGAACTATGGCCACCACCGTCCTGTCTTGCGTCAGGGTATTGAATTCTAGCAGATCCTGACCGATTGCAGTGAAGTCCGTGCAAAAAAGCCAGCCCCACGCATCACTTCTTCTGCATGTTCTTCGCCGCAAGCGCAAGGAGGAGCTCCTTGCGGCCAACGTCGTTGAAGCGGATGTAGACGCGGGCATCATTGCCCGAGCCTGTGATCGACTCAATCACGCCGCGACCGAACTTCTTATGCTCGACCTTGTCGCCCGCCTCGTAGCCGAATGTCGAGCCGGCTGCACGTGCGGCCGCCTTCTTCACGACGGGATCCTCACCCGAGCGGTAAGTGCCGCCTGCGCCCGAGAGTCCCCTTCGCCAGTCGTCCTTGTCCTGAGAAGCGGACGAGCGCGAGGAACCGTAGGAGGACGAGCCACCGCGGGACGACGAAGACGAACTCCAGCTGCGGGAGGAAGAGGACGAGCGGTCGTAGCTTCGCTCGCCACCGCGCGATCCGCCGAAGGACGGACGCTCCCATCCGTAACCACTTGCACGACTCTGCCCGCCGTACGAACTCCTGTAGCCCTGTGCATCAGCCGTCAGGTCCTTGTTGTCGACCAGCTGCTCAGGAATCTCGTCAAGGAAGCTTGAGGGTTCGTTCCTGCGGTATTCGCCGTACTGCATGCGGCTCTTGCAATACGTGATGACCAGACGCTGCTTGGCGCGCGTGATGGCCACGTACATCAGGCGACGTTCTTCGGAGACACCTGGACCCCGCTCGTCCTTGAGGGCGGAAAAGTGCGGGAAGAGTCCTTCTTCGACGCCGACGATGAAAACCAGCGGGAACTCCAGACCCTTGGCGGCGTGTACCGTCATGAGCTGGACGGCATCCACATCACCCTGCTCGTTCTTATCACCCGCCTCGAGCGTCGCCTGAGTCAGAAAGCCCTGAAGCGGCGTCTGACCGCCTTCATCGGCGGGCCTGAAGGCAGGCATGCTGTCGGGCAGGCCCTCGTTGGCGATGTAGCCTGCCGCAGCCGACATCATTTCACGCATGTTCGCAATGCGGTCCTCGCCGTCCTTCTCGGCGTTGTAGTGGGCCTCAAGACCCGAGCGCACGATGACGAGCTTGATGGTGTCCTGAAGGCTGAGGGAATCCGCTTCCTCGCGCATGTTCATGATGAGCTCGCGGAAGGCCGCGAGCTTCGGGGGCACCTTGTAGTCAGGCGCAAAGAGTGTGCCGAAGAGCGTGAGTCCGCGTGCGGCGGCTTCCTCCGCCAGCGTCTCGATCGTGCGCGCACCGATCCCGCGAAGCGGGAAGTTGACGACGCGCTGAAAGCTCGTGTCGTCGCCCGGGTTGTCCATCAGGCGCAGATAGGCGAGCACGTGCTTGACTTCGGCACGCTCGAAGAAGCGCTGTCCGCCGTAGATGCGGTAGGGAATCCCTCGGGCAGCAAAGGCACTTTCGAGCGCGCGCGACTGCGCGTTCGCACGATAGAGGATCGCATGGTCGCGCCAGGCGCGGCCTCGGGAGCGGTCCGCCTCGATTTCGCGGGCGATCCACTCTGCTTCAGCGCGGTCGTCGTCAAGCTCTGCCACGCAGATGCGGTCGCCGCGGCTGCCCGACGTCCAGAGATTCTTGCCGAGACGGTTCGAATTGTGTGCAATGAGCGCGTTGGCCGCGTCAAGAATCGTCCCCGTCGAGCGATAGTTCTCCTCAAGCCTGATGGGCTCCTCAACGCCGAAGTCGCGGAGGAAGTCGCTCATGTTCCCCACGTTCGCACCTCGGAAGGCGTAGATCGACTGGTCGTCGTCACCCACGGCGAAGACGGCGTTCATCGGTGCGCCGCCGGGGCCTCGTCCGAACCCCGCCAGCATCTGAAGCCAACGGTACTGCAGGACGTTCGTGTCCTGGAACTCGTCGACGAGAATGTGACGGAAGCGGTTCTGATAATGCGAGCGGACGATTTCATTGCGGTCGAGAAGCTCGTAGCAGCGCAGAAGAAGCTCGGCAAAGTCCACGACTCCTTCGCGCTGGCACTGCTGCTCATAGGCCTGATAGACCTTGACGGCGGTCTCGTCGCCGCCCTGCTGGCCTGCGGCGTGCGACGCACGCATGCCGTTTTCCTTGTACCAGTTGATGACGTTCGCCACCTGACGGGGATCGTAGCTCTCGGTATCGATGTTGAGCGCCTTCATGACGCGCTTGACCATGGAGAGCTGATCGCTCGAGTCAAGAATCTGGAAGGTCTTCGGGAGCCCCGCGTCTTGGGCGTGGGTGCGCAGAATGCGGTTGCACAGGCCGTGGAAGGTTCCGACCCACATGCGGCGCAGATCGTAGGGCAGGATAGCCTCCAGTCGGACGAGCATCTCCTTGGCGGCCTTGTTCGTGAAGGTCACAGCCAGAATGTCTCCCGTCTGGGCCTTGTGCTCGCTCAAGAGCCAGGCGATGCGCGTCGTCAGCACGCGCGTCTTGCCCGAACCCGCGCCCGCCAGAATGAGTACGCTCTTTTCGGGGGCCGTGACGGCCTGCAGCTGGCGGGGATTGAGGGACTGAAGAAGATCGGACGACATGCGGGAAAACCTCCGGCGAAGAATTCGGAAGCCGGCAGGAAGGGCCGGACGGGCTAAAAGGTAGCACATTTCGACGACAGGCTCACGCCCCCGCTCCGCTCCCCTCCCAAACGCCCGAAATCACGACCTGGATGCCATCCGCTAGGCAGTCCCTGCAATGCCGAAGGCGCTCCGCAACAGGTATACTAGGCAATTATTCTTTTTTTGAACCCTCTTCTTTGGAAGGCGTTATGCGCGAGACTTACTCTGCTCAGGCAGTGGAATCCGAAGTCCAGGCCATGTGGAAGGCCAAGGACGTCTACCGTGCCGTCGAGAACGCGGTCGACAACAACGGACAGCCCAAACCCAAGTTCTACGTCTGCTCCATGCTCCCTTACCCGAGCGGCAAGCTTCACATGGGACACGTCCGTAACTACACGCTCAACGACGTGATGTACCGCTTCTACCGCATGAAAGGCTACAACGTGATGACCCCGATGGGATGGGACGCCTTCGGCCTGCCGGCTGAAAACGCCGCCATCGCCAAGAAGGTTGCTCCCGCCGCCTGGACGTACTCGAACATCGCGGACATGAAGAGCCAGATGGAGCCGCTCGGCCTCGCCTTCGACTGGTCGCGCGAAGTCGCCACTTGCAAGCCCGAATACTACCGCTGGAGCCAGTGGATGTTCCTCAAGATGCTCGAGAAGGGCATCGCCTACCGCAAGACCCAGATCGTCAACTGGGACCCCGTCGACAAGACCGTGCTTGCCAACGAGCAGGTGATTGAAGGCCGCGGCTGGCGCTCTGGTGCCGTCGTCGAAAAGCGCGAGATCCCCGGCTACTACCTCGGCATCACGCAGTATGCTCAGGAACTCCTTGACGACCTCGACCAGCTTCAGGGCTGGCCCGAGCAGGTCCGCCGCATGCAGGAGCATTGGATCGGTCGCTCCGAAGGCGTGAACCTCTCCTTCCCGTACGAACTCGAGGGTACCCCGAAGCTTCTGCGCGTCTACACGACCCGCCCCGACACGCTCATGGGCGTGAGCTTCGTTGCGATCGCCGCCGAGCATCCGCTCGCCGCCTACGTCTCCCGCAACCGCCCCGACCTTCAGGCCTTTATCGAGGAATGCTCGAAGGGCAGCGTGAGCGAAGCCGACATGGCCTCCATGGAAAAGAAGGGCGTGCCCACCGGCTTCTACGTCCGCCACCCGATCACGGGCGACAACGTCGAGGTCTGGATCGCCAACTACGTTCTCATGAGCTACGGTGAGGGCGCCGTGATGGGCGTGCCCGCCCACGACGAGCGCGACTTCGCCTTCGCCAAAAAGTTCGGTCTTCCGATCCGTCAGGTCATCGCCGTCGAGGGCGAGACCTACTCCACCGAAGCATGGCAGGACTGGTACGGCGACAAGACGCTTGACGGCCGTCTCGTCAACTCCGGCAAGTTCGACGGCCTCGGTATCCACGAAGCCTTCGACGCCATCGCCACCGACCTCAAGGCCCGCGGCCTCGGCGACAAACAGGTCCAATTCCGTCTGCGCGACTGGGGCATCTCCCGCCAGCGCTACTGGGGCACCCCGATCCCGATGATCAACTGCCCGTGCTGCGGCCCCGTGCCCGTCCCCGAGCAGGATCTCCCTGTCGTGCTGCCTGAAGACCTGATTCCCGACGGCTCCGGCAACCCGCTCACCAAGTGCGAATCCTTCCTCAACGTCAAGTGCCCGAAGTGCGGCGGCGACGCCCAGCGCGAAACCGACACGATGGACACATTCGTCGACAGCTCCTGGTACTTCCAGCGCTACTGCTCGCCCGACTGCTCCACGGCCATGGTCGACAAGCGCGCCGACTATTGGATGCCGATGGACCAGTACATCGGCGGCATCGAGCACGCCGTGCTCCATCTGCTCTACGCCCGCTTCTGGACGAAGGTGATGCGCGATCTCGGCCTCGTCAAGTACGACGAGCCGTTCAAGAACCTCTTCACCCAGGGCATGCTGATGGCCGACTGCTACTACCGCAACGGCGACGACGGCCGCAAGGTCTGGTTCTACCCGGACGAGGTTGAGGTCCAGTACGACGAGAAGGGCCGCCCCGTCGGTGCCGTCTGCAAGGCCGACGGTCAGCCCGTCACCCTCGGCGGCATCGAAAAGATGTCCAAGTCGAAGAACAACGTGGTCGAGCCGCGCGAAATCATCAAGAAATTCGGCGCCGACACGGCCCGCAGCTTCGTGATGTTCGCTGGTCCTCCCGATCAGTCCGCCGCCTGGTCCAACTCCGGCGCCGAAGGCACCTACCGCTTCCTGCGCCGCATCTGGAACTGGGCATTCGCGAAGAAGAACCTCATCGCAAGTGCAGGTGCCTTTGAAGGCCAGATGCTTCCGCACGACGCCAAGACCCTGCGCCGCGAAGTCCACACGACGCTTCGCCAGGCCGAGTACGACTTCAGCCGCATGCAGTACAACACGGTCGTCTCCGCCTGCATGAAGATGTTCAACACGATCGAAGGCTTCAAGGGCGAGACGCCCGCCGATCTGGCGGCTCTCTGCGAATGTGCCTCGATCCTGCTGCGCACGCTCTACCCGATCGCCCCGCACATCACGACGGCGCTCTGGCAGGAGCTCGGCTTCGTCGAACGCATCGGCGACCTGATCGACGCACCGTGGCCCGAAGTCAGCGAAGACGCAATCAAGGCCGACGAGCTCAAGCTCGTCGTCCAGGTCAACGGCAAGCTCCGCGGCGAGATCCTCGTACCCGCCGAGGCCGCTCAGGCCGAAATCGAGGCCGCCGCACTCGCCAATCCAGACGTGCAGCGCTTCACTGAAGGCATGACGGTCCGCAAAAATTGACGCTTCCGAACCCCTACCAAGGGGCCACCAACATCCTCCTGCCATCCCGAGGATCATCTCCGTGACTTCCCGTCGTCATCTTCTCGGCGCCGCCCTCATCGGCGCACTCCCGCTCACAGGCTGCGGCTTCCGGCTGCGCGGCTCCTATTCGACGCCGTTCAGGACCCTGTACCTCCAGATGCCGGAAAACTCGTACCTTGCGGTGCGTCTCAGACAGGAGCTTCTGGCAGGATCCGACGTCACGATCGTGAACACGCCCTCCGAGGCCGAAGCGATCCTTGAACTCCTCTCCGACTCCCGTTCGCGCGACGTCCTCTCGATCAACGACACGGGCCGCGCCCGTGAATACGAGATCACGCTCTCGCTCTCCTTCCGAGTGTCGAACCCCAGCGGCATCGACTACATGGAAGCCGTGACGCTCACCGCCAGCCGAGACCTCACCTACTCCGAATCGGACTTCCTCTCGCGTGAAAAGGAGGAGGCATTCCTCTACCGCGACATGGAGGCCGACCTCGTCAACCAGCTCATGCGCCGCATCGAGGCGATCAAGCCCCCGAAGCAGGCGGGAGGCTGATCCGTGAAGGCCGACCAGCTCCAGGGCTACCTCGCGCGATCCGCGAAGGACGGACGTCTGGATCCCTTCTGGCTTCTGACGGGCTCGGACGCCTTCCTCGCCGTCGAAGCAGGCGACGCCATCCGTGCCGAAGCGCGCCGACAGGGCTACACAGACCGTCAGGTGCTCGACATGAACGCCTCGGCGGACTGGTCGCGCCTGACGATGGCCGCCGCCGACATCGGCATGTTCGACGACCGCAAGATCGTCGACGTGCGTCTCTCCACGGGGAATCCGGGCAAGAACGGCGCGCCCGCCATCGTGAAGTATCTTGACAACCCGATCGACGGCGTCGTCACGCTCATCACGATGCCCGCCCCCGACTGGACGGTCACGAAGGAGGCGTGGTGGGGGGCGCTTCAGCGCAAGGCCACCGTCGTAGACTGCTCGCCCGTGGAACGCGCACAACTCCCCTCCTGGCTCAAGGCAAGACTCGCCCGCCACGAGCTCGTCATGTCCCCCGAGACGCTCGACTACTTCGCCGATATGATGGAGGGCAACCTCTTTGCTGCCGCACAAGAGATCGAAAAGCTCTCTCTTCTCCATCCTAAGGGCGAGATCACCTCCGAACAGCTCCGTCAGGCCGTCTCGAGCAACGCCCGATTCGATTTCGACACGCTCTTTGAGAGCATGCGCCTCGGTCAGGCCGACCGCATCGTGCGCATCATCGACGGGCTTGAGGCGCAGGCCGAAGCCCTGCCCTTCCTGCTGGCCATGCTCACTGCCGAAATCCGTTCCCTCATCAAGCTGCGCACGGGCTACGACAACGGCCAGTCCAGAGTGACCGGAGTCTTCGCAACGCCGTCCCTTCAGAAGGCCGCCCGCCGCCTCACCGTGAAGAAGCTCTGCGGCGCCCTCTCCGTCTGCGCCGACATCGACAGGCTCGTCAAGGGGCTTTCCGTTCCCAAGCGGGACTCCGATCCCTGGATCGAGCTCAAGAGCGTCGTCCTCTTTCTCGCCTCCTGAAGCCGGCTCCACGGGAGGAGGCCTTCGCGCATCCGCAGGTCCTGCAAAGATCAAAGAGATGCCGTCGTTCGGGCTAAAATGGAAAGGCATGCCCGGAAAATGCATGCCGCCCCGTCCTTTGAGGGCGGCGTTCTCCGGCCCTTTTTCAGGAACCGCGCATCATGCCCGAAATCACCATCACTCCCAGCGATTACATCAGCCGCATCGGCCGTCAGGCCCGCGAAGCCTCGCGCTCCATGGCTCGCGCCTCCACGGCCGCCAAGAATGCGGTGCTTGAACGCATCGCCGAGCTTCTGCTCGAACAGGAGGCGGACATCCGCGCCGCCAATGAGGCCGACCTCGAGGCCGCCTGCGCCGAAGGTCTGGACGAGGTCTTTCTCGATCGTCTGACGATCAGCGCCGTAGGTCTTCGCGCCATGGCCGAAGGATGCCGCCAGATCGCCGCACTCGAGGATCCCGTGGGTACTGTCACCGATCTTGCCTTCCGGCCAAGCGGCATTCAGGTGGGCCGCATGCGCGTGCCCCTCGGCGTGCTCGCCATGATCTACGAGTCCCGTCCCAATGTGACGATCGACGCCGCCGCCCTTGCCGTCAAGTCGGGCAACGCCATCATCCTGCGCGGCGGCCATGAGGCGCTTCGCAGCAACACGGTCCTCTGGGAGCTTGTCGGCCGGGCCCTTGCCGAAAAAGGCCTCCCCGCACGCGCCGTCCAGCTCATCGAATCCTCCGACCGCGCCCTGGTGGGCGAGCTCATCCGTGCCCGCGACTACGTCGACGTGCTTATTCCGCGCGGCGGCAAGAGCCTCGTCGCCCGTCTCACGGCCGAAGCGACCGTTCCGATGATCAAGCATCTTGATGGCATCTGCCACACCTACGTCGACGCCGAAGCCGACCTCGACATAGCCGTTCGCGTGACTGAAAACGCCAAGACCCAGCGCTACTCGCCCTGTAACGCCACTGAAACGCTGCTCGTGCACCGCGCCGTCGCCTTCGACTTTCTGCCTCCCATGGCCCGCGTCTTCCACGACCACGATGTCGAGATGCGCTGTGACGAGCTCTCCCGCCGCATCGTCGAACAGAGCGGCATGAGCGCCGTCGACGCCACCCCGCAGGACTGGGATACCGAGTACAATGCCCCGATCATTTCGATCCGCATTGTCGAAAGTCTCGACGGGGCGATTGACTTCATCAACCTCCATTCCTCGCACCACACCGACGCCATCATCACGGCCTCGGCGCTGAAATCGGCATCTCTACCGACAAGCTTCACGTGCGCGGTCCGGTCGGTCTTGAAGGCCTCACCTCGCTCAAGTACGTCGTGCTCGGCCACGGCGAAGGCCGCCGCTGACCGCCCCTTTCTGAACACACACCGACTGACAATCCATGGCCAACCTTTCCTTTTACGCCGTCTGCCCCTTCGGGCTTGAAGAACTGCTTGCTGGCGAAATCTCCGCCTGCGGCGCCGAACGCATCCGCGCTGCGCGTGGCGGCGTCTCCTTTTCCGGCTCCGCCGCCACGGCGATGGCCGTATGCCTCAACTCCCGCCTCGCCAGCCGCGTGCTCATGAAGGTCGCCGAGGCCTCCTACTGGGACACCCGCGACATTTATGAAATGGCTGCAGACACCCCTTGGGAGAAGTGGTTCGGTCCCGACCTGACGATCAAGGTCTCGGCCAACGGCCAGCGCTGTCCGCTCGAATCGATCGACTTCGCCGTGCTCCGCATCAAGGACGGCATCTGCGACCGCTTCCGCGACCTCGCGGGACGTCGTCCCGACGTCGAGCGATACAACCCCGACGTGCGCATCGCCGCCTTCCTCACCTACGACACCTGCACCTTCTATCTGGATCTTGCGGGCGAAGCGCTCTTCAAGCGCGGCTGGCGTCTCACCCACGGCGAGGCTCCCCTGAAGGAAAACCTTGCGGCAGGTCTTCTGATGCTCTCGGGCTGGGATCCCTCCCAAACACTCATCGATCCGTTCTGCGGCTCGGGCACGATCGGAATCGAAGCTGCGCAGATGGCTGCAGGCATGGCGCCTGGCCTCAACCGCCGCTTCGCCTTCGAAAAGCTCGAGGGCTTTGACGTCGACCTCTGGGCTGAAATGAAGGAAGATGCGCGCGCCGCCGTCAATCGGCACGTCAGGATCCGCATTGCAGGCAGCGACATCTCGTCCCTCGTCGTCGAGAAGGCCGAGGAAAACGCCCGCCGCGCGGGCCTCGGCGACATGCTCGACGACGGACGCCTTACCTTCCGTCAGGGCGACGCCCGCGAAGCCTGTCCCGAAGAAGGCATGGCGCCCGGACTTCTCATCGCAAACCCGCCCTACGGTGAACAGTCCAACCCGAAGTCCGCCTCCATCCAGTCGATGATGAAGCACGTCGCCGACAATCTGAAGGCCAACTTCGCAGGCTGGACCGCCTGGATGCTCACCTCCGACCGCACGCTCCCGCAGCAGATGCGCCTCAAGGAGTCGCGCAAGACAGTTCTCTTCAACGGACCGCTTGAATGCCGCTTCTTCCGCTTTGACATGGTTGCGGGCAGCAACCGCAGAAAGCCGCGCGAAGAGGCGGACGAATAAGTCCCTCCGTTCTCCTCCCCGTGCACAGCATGGGGGCTCTGTTTTTCGAGCGCGAAAAAAATCCCCGCAACCGAAATCGCGGGGATTTTTCATGTCTGTCAGCCGGAGCCTTCAGATTAGTTCTTGCGAACCAGCAGTTCCTTAATACGAGCGGCCTTGCCGGAGCGGTCACGCAGGTAGTAGAGCTTGGAACGGCAGACATCGCCGTAGCGCTTCACTTCGATGGAAGCGATCGTCGGGGCGTAGAGCTGGAACGTACGTTCAACGCCTTCGCCGGAAGAGATCTTGCGGACGATGAAGGAAGAGTTGAGACCGCGGTTGCGGCGGGCGATCACGACGCCTTCGAAGGCCTGAACGCGCTTGCGGGAACCTTCAACGACGTTGACGTTCACGACAACCGTGTCACCGGCGCGGAAAGAGGGGATCGTCTTGCCAGCGGTGACGCGGGCCATTTCTTCCTGTTCGAGAATCTGAATCAGATTCATTTTTTTCTCCAAAACCATCGTCATGCGGCTGTTTTTGAGGGAGCTGAGCCCACCGCCGAGAGGATGGCAAAATTAATCCAAAATCTTACTTCCAGCCGTTGGCGCGCAACCACTTGCGGTCCGCATCGCTCAACTTGCCAGAAGAATCCGCGATTTTAATCAAGTCCGGGCGAGTTTGCAAGGTGAATCGCAAACTTTC